>OGJH01000143.1_pt1 | contig 91726 bp, 85 predicted proteins | sample 1572021 | NCBI WGS metagenome assembly OGJH01 (sample SAMEA2582098, study PRJEB24529) | metagenome | biome: Human gut stool | place: China | collected 2011
GTGCTCAACAGGGGGATCTTTTCACCGCTGGTACCGAGTTCTCTTAAACCAAGGTTTAGGATTGAAATGATGACGCCGGAAACTTCTTATAAAGCGTGGAAACAGCCACATCATAGATGATTGCAACCTGCTTACGGGGGATGCCCTTCTCCAGCAATCGCCGCATTTGCTGCCATGTTTCTTCTTGGTATTTAGGCCGACGCCCACCTATACGACCTTCTGCGCGAGCTGCATCAAGTCCAGCGCGTGTACGTTCAACGATAAGCTCACGTTCCATTTCTGCCAGCGCCCCCATTACGTGAAAGAAAAAGCGCCCCATTGGTGTACTGGTGTCGATGGAGTCAGTGAGACTCCGGAAGTTAATGCCTCTGTCACGCAGCTCTTCCACCAGCACAACTAAGTGACGCATGCTGCGCCCAAGACGGTCTAACTTCCATACGACCAGGGTATCACCTCTGGAAAGCATACGGAGTACCTTTTTTAACCCAGGGCGCTCAGCCTTTTTGCCGCTCGCCTTGTCCTCAAAAATTAGCTCACATCCTGCGCTTTCAAGAGCGTTTCGTTGTAAAGCAGTGTTTTGTTCATTTGTTGATACGCGTACATAGCCTATTAGCATATTTTCTGCTCACTATCGTTATTTATAGCAAGCTGCGGATTTTAATTAACAAAAACCTGTGTGTGTGGAAATCACAAAGTACATACCGTTTCCCAATGAGATTTAATTCACTATTGAGGAAATAGTTATGTTTGATGTCACAATAATGTTCCTCTCCATCCTTGGCGGGGTGCATTCGTTTCTGAATGGGGTTCGTGAAAAACGTTACGAGGCGTCATGCAGGCAATTGATGGCCGAGTGTATTGCTGCCGTACTTGCAGGCTTTATAGGCATGTATTTCGCGGAATATAAGGGTATGGATGAAAGTCTTCAGAATTGCGTGACTATTATTTGCAGCATCAATAACAGGCTCATTCTTGAAAAGTCACAAAGGATTATCGATTCGTACCTCAATAGAAATGCCTCTTAAGCAACAAATGACCGATTGAGAAGTTACTTTGCATACCATTACCTCCTGACAACGTAGGAGGGAACTTGTGCTTGACACACAGGAATTAGCTCCAGTTGCTATTGCGCTCCTGCTTTCAGTAATTGGTGGGATAGGCACGTTCCTGATGGATGTCCGAGACGGTCGCCAGTCTGGCAATTTGTTGGGATTGGTTACGGAGATCTTTGTTGCAGTGACAGCTGGCGCGGTGGCGTACCTATTGGGGCAACACGAGGGCTGGGAGTTATCAATTACGTACTTAATGGTAACGATAGCCAGCAATAACGGTCATGAGGTGATTTCAGGGATGAAACGAGTGAATATCGATAGCATTCTGAATGTTCTTACAAGTTTGGTGAAAAAGGGAGGCGGGAAATGATTGGCTGGGGTGTATGCGTTCTTGCGTTAGCCTTAGCCGATCGCTATTTGCTAAAACGCAAGGACATCACGCATTTAGAACTTGGTGATGTGGAAATTAAATCGGGTTTCATCCGGGTGCCGTTCAAATACCGGTCTAAATTCCCGTTTTTGCGCGGCGCAACGGTCAGATATTGGATCCGCGATGTTCAGAAGCCGACGACAGTGATTGAAGGCGAACAACGTTGTCTGACGTCGGCTGAACAGGGCGAAAACAGTGAATGGTTGTACATACCCACTGAATATATGGGTAAAGGAGAGCGACTGTGGCATTTCAACGTCATGGTTACGCATGGCGACTCGTTCATTAACCCGTTGTATCGGATTTTCCCTGTTACTCAGCAAATCCGCAGAAGTTACGTAATAAATCTCGCACAGGATGTGTCAGATGACGAAAAATAAGTATGCAACGGTCGATTTTGACCAGGTTAATGAAAAGGGGCTGAAATCCCTTATCGCGACGATCAATAAAACCGGTGTTACGGTAATTGAGGTTGACTCCAGCAACCGCGCAACAACGAAAGATGGGGTTAAAGTTAAAACCGCAAAGCTGGTTCTTAACGACGGACAAATTCTTGCCATACAGGTAAACGATACTGGCGATATATCGGCAGTGAAACTGAATGGAAAAGCTATTCCTAACGCACAGTCGCCAGATATCAAGACGCTTGGTACCGTCATGGGGCAAGCGGCCCGCAAAAACTCCGCAAAATTCCAGAAATCACTGATCGCCAAAGCGAAGCGTGTTGCTAATCCGGTAGACAAGAAACCAGCAGTTAAATCCAACTTTCAGCGCCTGCAAGAGGCAAAACAGCGGAATGCTCAGGTGGTTGCCGCTTATAAATCAGCGCAGAACTCGGTGTCTTTCAATCAACAGCAGATCACTGATTTGCGGGCGAAGCAGGATAAGGAGACAGGCCGACTCAATAACGAAAAGGCCCGAAATGGCGAACTCAAACGCCGTCTTAAGCAACTGAAAGCAGGAAATTAACATGGAACAGTTCAATATCAATAAAGGGGTGACGATTAAACCTGGGCTTGACGTGCTTCCCCCGCCAGTGACTGATGATGAATATCGCGCATTAATGGCCGGTGAGGACCGCTATCTGATGACGGAATCCAACACCCTGGAGGAAATCGAGGCTACGTTCTTCTATGACACGCCGATCCACTGGTGTGCTACGGATTTACTGGAGGCGATTAGTTCTACTCGTTTGCAGTTACACCGGACCATGCAGGCATTTGTCCGGGCATTGAACCAGAAGCTGAATGGTACCGGAATCTCTGCGGGGAGTGATAAAACGGGGGATGTGGCCCAGAGCGGCGCGCGCGCGATCGGCGGCGCTGAAATTGGCCGGGCACGTAACGTTAACGGGCTGCCAGTCCTGCCAGCCATTATTCCGCTCAGTGATGGTCAGACTATCAGCATTCTGTTTCATAGCCCGACAGCGGAAAACCGGATCACCAATAGTGATACGCTGGTTGCTTTCCAGTTCTTACTGAATAAAAAAGACGTTACTCACACCGTTGCTCCGATGAGTGGACGTGATATGACGCTGGCGCAGGTCACCATGAAACTTGCCAACCTTGCAGAGAAAAACTCGGCAAAATTCCAGCGTGCGCAGAAGAAGAAAAAAGCCCTTGTTGATGAAATAACCCAACTACAGGCTGACAGTGACCAGAAAGAGGATGCCATGAGCGACCTCGCGGATCAGGTGGCAGCGGTAGAAGGGCAGAAGGCAGATCTGGAGCAGAAAATTAACGCTGTTGCATCGGAAGCGGATTCTCTTTATGAAGAGAATGAGCGTTTGCAGACGGAGATTGATCAGCTCAATCGCACTGGTGGGCGCGATACCATTGCTCCTGCGGGGATGACTGGTGGGCACTCTCGCGCGCTGACGGATCGCCTTGCCAGTATCAAAAATCGTATGCATATGAACGGGGAAGTGACGCTCAGTAATGGTGCATCAATGAAGCAATTCATTGAGGACGGCGAAGGGTATATCCAGTTAACCGATTCGGATGGCAGCGTGTACATGATCAAGGCTAAATCCATACAGGGTGTGGACATGGCAGATGCGATCGGCAAGCTGTTTAAAGCCTATAAAGCGGGTAATGTATCGGAATATCTGGTCCAACCAGAAGAACATAAACCGGAAAACGTCGAACCTGAATCAGCGGAGGATACCGATAGCTCTTTGCCTGAACCAGAAGTCTCTGTAGGTGCATATCGATATGCCCTGCAAATGCGTCCGGCGGCCCCTGGCGCAATACCTGAAGGTAACAAAGCAATTCTGCCGCGCCCTGATGAAGGTGACCCGTATTATGAATATGCACGCTACGGCATTGTTACTTACGATACCCCGCTTTCTGATCAGCAAATGAGTGAGTACGACCTGAAGTTATTGCCTCGCGAGGATTCTTTCGACTTCCTGGCGAAGACACTTACTAATGGTCCGTTTGGCAAATATGCACAAAAAGCTCTGGAGCTGGCCACCAGCTCACCAGACGAGTTCCGCGTAATGCTGAAAACTCAGTTTCAAAAAACTTTCCCCAATATTGCGTTTCCAGGGGGCGCTGGCATCGAGAAAATGGTGCAGAGCATGATCAATGCATTGCAGGCCGAAGTCGGTGAGATTACTCAACCAGAACCGGTCCCGGCACAGCCTGATGAAACGGTTAGCGAAGCAGATGCAGAGGCTAATAAAGCCATTGAATATCTCAATAGCGTGATGGATATGCAAAGCACTGACATGGCGGAGATCCGTAACGCCCGGGGCAATGTCCGGGAAGCGATTGCAGCCCTTCAGGCTGCCGGACGTTTTGAGGAAAACGAAGAGCTGGTTAACGGCGCAGCTCGCCACCTGGCTGATCTGTTGGTAGCAATCCAGAAAGCGGGGGTAGCGGCATGACACTATCAGCTATTGAGTTAATGGATCTCAGCGATAAGTTGGATGCTCTGATGTCCAAAGCGGCTACCGCGAGTGGCATGGAGTTGCTGGATATCAGCGATGAAATTGACCAGATCATGCAACAGATGGGGTACGGCGCGTCCGGCGGCAGTAGTGGCGAGGAAAAACAACCTTCGGTACATGATGGTGTGCCAAAACTGGTTGCTGATTTCTTGGCTGATAAATTCGTCGATCAGAGCACAGATGCATTTATCGGTACCTTGCAGGACTTGAGTCAATATGTTGGCACATACATCGACCTGGACCAGGTTAAACAGCACACGGCGGCATGGATAGCCGCCAACATTAAAGAGGCAGCATAAGGCGTAACAGGGATGAGCTTAAGCGATCAGGTGGTAATGGCCACCAGCATAGAAACGCTGATCGAGCTGCTTAAGAACCTGCCCGATTATGGGCGGGTTTCGTATGTGGTGACAGCGAAGGGAGACGAGGTAAAAACAGCGTTTGATATCGTCGATGCCTCAGCTCTTTTGGTATCCAATACTCTGGATGGGAAAATTAATCCTGACTATCCCCAGGAACTTCAGCCGCGCGACCGGACCCGCGCATCCAGCCTTCTTCAAGTTAACCAGATATCCAAAGATTTGCGGCCTGCTCAGCTTACTGATTCCGGTTTATCCAGCCATGGCGCGCCGATAATTGGTGAGGACAATGCTGTTGAGTCAGGTAATGGACGGACCATGGGGATCATCAAAGCCTATCAGGACGGCAATGCGGATCGGTATCGTGAGTACCTGATTGATCATGCGACCGAATTCGGCATACGACCTGAAAAGGTTGAATCAATGACGGCTCCGGTACTGGTGCGCCGCCGGTTAACGAAGGTTGACCGCGTTCAGTTTGCCAAGGACTCAAATATTTCTGATCTTCAGGAAATGGCAGCCAGTGAAAAGGCTTTTGTTGATACCGACAACATAACTCCGGCGATGATGGCGTTGTTTAACCCGTCAGAAAGCGGAGATCTGCTTAGCCGCAGTAATGACGCGTTTATTCGCGGATTTATGACGCAAGTTGGTGCCACACAGGCGGCTGGCCTTGTAACTGAAGATGGGCGACCAACACGGCAACTTGTTGACCGTATACAAAACGCGATATTTGCCAAGGCATATAAGGATGCGCGCCTGGTAAGGATGGTTGCAGAAGAACCTGATCCGGATATGCGTAATGTTCTGACGGCGCTTAATGCGGCAGCCAATGATTTTGTCCAGATGCAGGCTTTATCAGGAGAAGCGCACAAGCAGGCTGTGACAACTATTGTTGATGGCATTGAGACAGCGGATAGCCTCGATAAAAAGGCGCTGGCGGCATTGAAAGATGCGGTAGACCTGGTAAGACAATCGAAGGAGTCAGGCCAACATATTACCGATGTTATTGCTCAGGGGGATATGTTCAGCGAAACAGCCCCGGAAGTGAAAGCTCTCGCGTTGTTCATCGTCGCGAATAACCGTAGCGCGAAGCGTATGGCCACCGCCTTTAAATTGATGGCTCAACGTATCAATGATGAGTTACAGCACCAGTGCCAGGCGCTGGGGGATATGTTTGGCGGTGGTGATGTGTCGTTACAGGATATCCTTCGCCAGGTGTCTCAGGAACTGGAAAACGAAGGCATGCAAGGGATATCCGGCGGTCTTTTCGAGTCCGTTTCCGGCGGTAGTTACAACGGTGTTGCTCCATATACCAGTTTGCTATTACATCGGGCATCCGGCATCAAAGACATTATTCATCTGATCAGGCTGCTTTCCCGTAAAGATCCCCAGGATGAACAGCTTGTACAAGTGCTTGCGCATTTTGTTCGAATGCCTGTTGCCGACGTGAAAAAATGGTGCCGATTATTCGGTATCAGCAATTCGTTACTTCGCGGCTTGTTAAATCACGCATCCTCCCTTGGGCGCGATGGCTTTGACGAGATAGCGCAGGCGATAAAAAACGGAGATATGCCACCAGCTATTGACTGGTTTTCCATTCGCCCAACCAGGGTGAAAGCATTCCTTAGCGCGGCGCATTCGGCATCACCATTGGCAGAAATGGTTCAGAGGTTGTCGCTCATATTCACAGACCATACCGCGTTGGGTGATCTGACTCTGGACGAGATGAAAGATGCCTCCATTCAGTGGGCCGATCAACAAAATGAGGTTAACTCAGACTTCTTGACAGCATTCAGGAAGGCCGTTAGTAAAGCGGATGATGCCCGTGGAATTCTGAAGGCATTTAAGGCATTGCAAAGTCGGGTTAATAAACATGTCGGTGATATCGATGGGGTAACGGCGGAAGGCCGGGATATCCTTAAAGAGCACGGCATAACGCCAGAGTTTATTGATGAGATCAGGACTGATATGCAGCGTGAGGTCGTATCGTCCCTGCAAATCGTAGCCAGAGCGTTGGCGGATGCTAATCCGAAGAGTGCGGCCATTGTTAACCGGGTTATTGGTGATATTGAAGCATCGGAGGGCATGGGGGCGCTGAAACTCTTCCTTTCGCGAGCGTTTAATCCTAACGGCAATATTCTCCCTGGCATTATTGGTGAGGCTAAAAAGTATGTCAGTGAAGAAGAACTTGAGCAGCTTGACCAACTACTTAAGCGATTCTCATATAACCCGCAGACACGCTGGCAAATGAATCAGCGAAGTATGGGTTCGGTCCACGAGAAAGTGTTATCTGCCATGAACAGTGCGATCGCAAACTCATCCGTATCTGAAGAAAAAGCTCTTGAGTGGGCCGACTCTTTTATCACGGAAGAAGTGGAAGAAGCCCGCGCTGGACAGAATGGTGGGATAGACCTGCGCAAGGAACTTGCTGATATTTATCGCCTGACCGGCGGGAAAATATCGACCTTATCAAAAGTGGTTCACCACCAGGGAAGGGCATATGCAAATCTAAATGGTGTTGTTGCTGTCAATTTGAACGATGAAAATGCAAGTGCACTGTGGCACGAGCTGGGTCATCATCTTGAGTACAGTAACCCTGGTTTGTTAGAGAAAGCCCGGTCATTCCTGAAGGCCAATGTTGAAGGGGATAAGCCATCTTTCGTCAATATAGGTGGGCGTGGCAAGCCTGAATGGTGCTTCAGATCTCGATTGAGTAATATTTATATGGCGAAGGTATACCCGCCAGTCTCAGTGAGTAACTCAGGGAAAATTCGGCAGAAATCACCGACTATTTCCAAAACGTCAGCAACGGAAGTATTCTCTATGGCTCTTCAGTTGTATCATGACAAAGAGGCCGCTGCCGCATCACTGATGAATGGTGACGGATTGCTGGAACTGTTATTAGGTGTGGCAAAGGAGCTAAATAATGCAGATTAAAATCGCAGCGCCATTAGGCGGAAATGCCATTATCGAATTTGATGATAATGAAGAAGTTTCCGAGCGTTTAAGCATTATCTCCGGTGACATTACCGAGGACATGATCGCTGAAGCCATAGCTGGGGCAAATCCCAATAGCTATATGGGATTCGTTAACACCCTTGATGCTCCCGCAAGTGATGTTCTCCGAACGCTGCATCTTTACGCTGGCTGGTTTGTTGATTGGCCAGCAGTAGATGGTGGCGATGATGACGACGACGATGATGATTTTGGTGATCATGTAGACCAGATCGTATATTAACTCCCTGATTGTGCAAAAATAATCTGTTCTGGTATGTTAATTGTGTACTTAAGGTAAATGTGTTGTGGCTTGCTTTAGGCTATGGAAGCAAGCCATTTCTGGTGATGCCTCTAATTAGTTGAATCTGATGTATAATATGGGCTTTTGAGGTTATCTCATAGCCAGCGTTAATATTCATTGTCCCCGTTGTCAGTTAGCTCGGGTTTACCGCCATGGTCAGAACCCTAAAGGCCGTGACAGATTTCGCTGCCGTGACTGCCACCGTGTGTTTCAGCTCACTTATACTTATCAAGCACGTAAGCCGGGTATGAAAGAGCTGATCACTGAAATGGCCTTTAATGGTGCCGGGGTTCGCGATACCGCCAGGACACTGAAAATTGGTATTAGCACCGTCATCCGGACTTTAAAAAACTCGCGCCAACGCGAATAACTTCTTCTCCTGTTGCCCATGCTGATGTGGCGCTTATCTGCGAGCTTGATGAGCAATGGAGCTACGTTGGCAGTAAAGCCCGGCAACACTGGCTCTGGTACGCGTACAACACCAAAACAGGCGGTGTACTGGCCTACACTTTTGGTCCCCGAACCGATCAAGCGTGCCGGGAGCTACTGGCACTGCTTACACCCTTCAACATCGGCATGCTCACCAGCGATGACAGGGGCAGCTATGGCCGGGGGGGGGGCGAAGAATAAGCATCTGACCGGCAAAATATTCACCCAACGCATTGAGCGTAATAATCTGACGCTACGCACCCGCATTAAGCAGTTGGCTCGTAAAAAACAATCTGCTTCTCACGCTCAGTTGAGATCCACGAAAAAGTGATCGGAGCGTTTATCGAAAAACACATGTTCTACTAATTGGATGCACTACCCGTGTTTTATACTGCGCTGTTGTTTCTGGTTGCGATTTGGCCTTAGTGTTATTTTTTACTCTATATTATTAATACCATCCTAATAATTAATTGGTTTGCAATGGTGTTTTTGTGATCCTGATCACGAAAATATCTCGATATTTATTTAAAAAACTTGAAATGTAAATCAAAAAAAGATAAACATCTCCCCTAAGTGACTTCTTTTCTGTTGAAAAGTTCAATCTAAAGGAAAAAAAATGAAAAAAATTACAGTGGCACTTTCTACGGTTGCAGCATCTGTTCTGATGGCAATGTCTGCACAAGCGGCAGAAATCTATAACAAAGACGGTAACAAACTGGATCTGTACGGCAAAGTTAATGCAGAGCACTGAGAGATCCCCTCATAATTTCCCCAAAGCGTAACCATGTGTGAATAAATTTTGAGCTAGTAGGGTTGCAGCCACGAGTAAGTCTTCCCTTGTTATTGTGTAGCCAGAATGCCGCAAAACTTCCATGCCTAAGCGAACTGTTGAGAGTACGTTTCGATTTCTGACTGTGTTAGCCTGGAAGTGCTTGTCCCAACCTTGTTTCTGAGCATGAACGCCCGCAAGCCAACATGTTAGTTGAAGCATCAGGGCGATTAGCAGCATGATATCAAAACGCTCTGAGCTGCTCGTTCGGCTATGGCGTAGGCCTAGTCCGTAGGCAGGACTTTTCAAGTCTCGGAAGGTTTCTTCAATCTGCATTCGCTTCGAATAGATATTAACAAGTTGTTTGGGTGTTCGAATTTCAACAGGTAAGTTAGTTGCTAGAACCCATGGCTCCTTTGCCGACGCTGAGTAGATTTTAGGTGACGGGTGGTGACAATGAGTCCGTGTCGAGCGCTGATTTTTTCGGCCTTTAGAGCGAGATTTATACAATAGAATTTGGCATGAGATTGGATTGCTTTTAGTCAGCCTCTTATAGCCTAAAGTCTTTGAGTGACTAGATGACATATCATGTAAGTTGCTGATAGGTTTCCAGTTTTCCGCTCCTAGGTCTGCATATTGTACTTTTCCTCTTACTCGACTTAACCAGTACCAACCCAGCTTCTCAACGGATTTATACCATGGCACTTTAAAGCCAGCATCACTGACAATGAGCGGTGTGGTGTTACTCGGTAGAATGCTCGCAAGGTCGGCTAGAAATTGGTCATGAGCTTTCTTTGAACATTGCTCTGAAAGCGGGAACGCTTTCTCATAAAGAGTAACAGAACGACCGTGTAGTGCGACTGAAGCTCGCAATACCATAAGTCGTTTTTGCTCACGAATATCAGACCAGTCAACAAGTACAATGGGCATCGTATTGCCCGAACAGATAAAGCTAGCATGCCAACGGTATACAGCGAGTCGCTCTTTGTGGAGGTGACGATTACCTAACAATCGGTCGATTCGTTTGATGTTATGTTTTGTTCTCGCTTTGGTTGGCAGGTTACGGCCAAGTTCGGTAAGAGTGAGAGTTTTACAGTCAAGTAATGCGTGGCAAGCCAACGTTAAGCTGTTGAGTCGTTTTAAGTGTAATTCGGGGCAGAATTGGTAAAGAGAGTCGTGTAAAATATCGAGTTCGCACATCTTGTTGTCTGATTATTGATTTTTCGCGAAACCATTTGATCATATGACAAGATGTGTATCCACCTTAACTTAATGATTTTTACCAAAATCATTAGGGGATTCATCAGTGCAGAGCATTACTTCTCTTCTTCGGCTAGTGATGACGGGGATAAAACTTATGCTCGTATGGGTTTCAAAGGTGAAACTCAGATTAATGACCAGTTAACCGGTTTTGGTCAGTGGGAGTACGAATTTAAAGGTAACCGTTCTGAAACTGAAGGTTCTGATAAAGATAAAACTCGTCTTGCGTTTGCAGGGCTTCGCTTTGGCGATTATGGTTCGCTCGACTATGGTCGCAACTACGGTGTAGCTTATGATGTTGGCGCTTGGACTGACGTGCTGCCGGAGTTTGGTGGAGATACCTGGACTCAGACTGATGTATTTATGACCCAGCGTGCTACTGGCGTCGCGACCTATCGTAACAATAATTTCTTCGGCTTGGTTGATGGTCTGAACTTTGCTTTGCAGTATCAAGGTAAAAATGATAGTGCTGCAAAAGTGAACAACTGGAAAGGCCGCGACGAAGTTGAATCTAATGGTGATGGCTTTGGTCTGTCAGCTACTTACGATTATGAAGGATTTGGCGTTGCTGCAACCTATGCAAAATCTGACCGTACTGATGGACAGGTATCCTATGCTAAAGCCAGCCCTCTGAATGCCTCTGGTAAAACTGCTGAAGTATGGGCTACGGGCCTGAAATATGATGCAAACAACATTTACCTGGCTACAACTTATTCTGAAACTCAGAATATGACAGTCTTCGGTGATGACCATATCGCGAACAAGGCGAAAAACTTTGAAGCCGTTGCTCAATACCAGTTTGATTTCGGCCTGCGTCCGTCCATCGCTTACCTACACTCTCGCGGTGAAAATATTGGTGCGTTCGGTAACCAGGATCTGGTTGAATACATCGACGTGGGCGCGACTTATTACTTTAACAAGAATATGTCCACTTTCGTTGACTATAAGATCAACCTGATCGATGAAAGTGATTTTACCAAAAAATCTGGCGTTGCAACCGACAACATCGTTGCTGTTGGTATGACCTACCAATTCTAATTTTGGTAGGTAAGAATATGCGGGAAGGGAGTGATGTCACTGCCCGCATATAGGTGGCACCCTCATGCCACCTTTGAAGAGGCAATAAAATTGCCTCTTCTCAATTTAACTTCATGTTATTTATTACCTTTTTATTAATTTGAAACTCTATTGTTGGGGCGCTTTGTTGCGCCCATTTTTTTACACCAATTAGGTAAAGTTATTTTTAAGTAATCGAGCAACTTTCAGCCCTCTCAAAATGGAATATCGTCTTCAAAGTCCATTGGAGGTTCGCTATTGGCGTTGCTCTGAGGTTTACCGCCACCGCTGTATTGCTGGTGGTTTTGAGGTTGGTTTGACTGCCCCCAGCCATTTGAGAATTGTGAATCGTCGCGGCGAGCGCCGATCATTTGCATAGTGCCGCCCTGGCTGACGATAATTTCCGTCGTGTAACGTTCTACACCGGCATCATCTGTCCACTTACGGGTTTTAAGTTTCCCTTCGATGTAGACCTGAGAACCTTTTCGTAAATATTCACTCGTAATTTCAGCAATTTTTCCGAACAAAATGACTTTATGCCATTCTGTTTGCTCTTTCTGTTTGCCTGTTTGCTTGTCGCGCCATGATTCATTCGTTGCGATGCTGAGTCTTCCGACTGCTCCGCCATTTGGTATATACCTGATATCTGGGTCTTGTCCCAGGGTACCAATCAGGATGACTTTGTTTACACCGCGTTGTGCCACTTTTCTTACCCAACAAAATAAATTAATTAGAGCAATAATGTATATCTTTGAAACGTGGCTAACAAGTGATTTGCATTATCCTGTGCCTTCTAAAGGGATCGAGTCAGTCGGTAATGGCTGTGAATGGGTGTTTGTCCTGGAGCGTAAAAAATTCGCTTATGAGGTCTTTATGAAGGGAAAAACAGCCGCAGGAGGCGGTGCAATTTGCGCTATCGCGGTGATGATTACCATCGTGATGGGTAATGGCAATGTGCGAACCAACCAGGCGGGGCTTGAGCTTATCGGAAACGCTGAAGGTTGCCGACGTGATCCATACATGTGCCCGGCAGGGGTATGGACTGACGGGATCGGTAATACACACGGGGTAACGCCGGGTGTGCGAAAAACAGACCAGCAAATCGCCGCTGATTGGGAAAAGAATATCCTGATCGCTGAACGCTGTATTAACCAGCACTTCCGGGGCAAAGACATGCCCGATAATGCCTTCAGCGCAATGACAAGCGCGGCATTCAATATGGGATGCAATAGTTTACGGGCCTACTACAGCAAAGCGCGAGGCATGCGAGTCGAAACGTCCATCCACAAGTGGGCGCAGAAAGGGGAATGGGTGAATATGTGTAACCATCTCCCTGATTTTGTGAACAGTAACGGCGTCCCCCTGCCTGGGTTAAAGATTCGCCGTGAAAATGAACGCCAGCTTTGCCTGACGGGGCTGGTCAATGAATAAACTCCGGCAGCTCCGCCGACTTTCGACAATGAAGTTATCGCTGGCGGCGATAGTTTTTGACTCGATTTTCATGGCGGTATATGTGCTCAATGAGACGTGGCCACTGGAACCGCTATTGTATGCCGAGCTTCGGCTGTGCCTGACATTTTTGAGCATGGCTGCGAGATTGATGCAACAGAAAGAAACCGCTTCAGATTGTCCACGCCGCGCGGTGCGCAAATATATGGCACGCAGGCGAAGGCGATAATAGTTAACGATACCCCCGGCAGCCGCCGGGGTTATTTTTGGTGGTTATTTGAACGGATTGATTGAATTATTAAACGTGATGATGCTTGTCTCACGCGGTGCCTGGACGTTAGCCGCTTGCGGAACCTCCTTAATTTTCTTGGTGACAGGCAAGTTGCGTGCTCCAACTTTGATCAGAGATTCGAAAAGTGTGGCAACGATTTTTGCATCACCAGGTTCTTTGAGGCGGAATGCGTCTTTTTGGGCGGCGGAGACGAAGATCGGGAGGTTATCCAGTTCGTCTTGCATTGCTGCCAGCACATCGTCGCGGATACCCGCTGTTTCCTCCAGCAAAGCGATTCGCGCTTCAGCATCTGCGATCTTGGCCATTGCTTCGAGGTGGCGGCCCTGGCTTTCGAGTAATGCGGTTTCCAGTTCTGCCGTACGCTCTGTCGCCTCCACCATCATTTCCAGTTCAGCCATTTTGCCGTAATGGGATATAACGGCCTGCACTGACTCGTCGGAGTACCCATGCGCCGCCAGGGACTCTGCCAGTAGAGATTTAGAATCCGCGCTTTCAAACATTCCGGCGCTGGCAGGATGATCCAGACTGATATAGTTCGGCGTTGTCACATAATCCACACCATGGAAGCTGGTGGTTACAGCGATTTTCCCGGACTCGCGCCCGCCAGTGGCCCAGCTCCAGCCACCAGCACGGCTTTCGATCATCGCGGCGACAATTTTACCCGGCTCTGTGTTAAGAATTTCCTGTGTATGGGTAACGATGCCGTTGTCGTCAACAGATATAGCCACTGTTCGGCACGCTGGAACATTGTCGATTACGACCGGGCGACCTTCCACCATGATCACGCTGGTTTCTGGTACTTCCAGTTTGCCGGTCAGCTGTCGGCGACCGTGACCGTAATAGCCGAAAAGCTCACCAAGGCGTAAACCTTCCTGAGTTTCCTTGCTTTCAAGCATGGTCTTTACCGCGCTTAATACATACTGTCGCCCGTTCTGGCGACCTTTTCGAGCATTACTATAGAGACAAAAGCGGTCAGTGACCGTTTTCAAAACATCAGTCATTCTCATTTCCCTCTTTAAAGACCGATTCAAGGATTTGCGCCAGTTCCTGTGGCTGTGTTTTGATGATGGAATCCATCAGGTGATCGTCGTCCTCGCTTTTCGCTTTCAGTTCGTTCACCAGTGCTTCAGAGATTTTTTCGTCAATCTCCAGCACATCGCTGAACAGGTAACGTTTGAATGCATCGGAATTGGCGAGGACGCTGTTATTGCTGACGGCATCGAGGATTTGCGTAACGATGGTGGCGTAGTTCGCCTGCGAGTCGCGGTTATCGTTGTGCTCTTGTTGCAGAGCGGTATTAACGGAGTGGAATTCGATTTTGTACGGGCGATCACCTTCCGGGTATACCTTGCCGTACTTGAAAGCAAGATGAATATCGATAGCCCGCTGAATGAACTCTTCTACGCCCTGCTGGATCCATGAGGCGCGCATGGCGGCCTGAATTGCCGTGCGCAGGAATCCACCTTCACCAAGCCCGCCGGACATTTGATCTGCCCATCCCAGGAGGGTGTAATCGAGGCCAAGTGCTGCCGCCAGTTGGCGCATATAGGTGAGAATGTCTTCAATGCCGTTGATGTCAGCCTGGATGGTCTGAGTATCAATAGTCATCTGTCCCTTGCCGTCGCCCATAATAGGCAGCAGGGTATTGGTCACCGTAGGCATGTTATTCGCGCCGCGTGCGCGCTTTTCCATCAGGTCAGCTGCTCGTTTAAGCGTCTGAGTAATGGTGCGTGAATAATCGGCTGCTTTTACCGGATCCAGACTATTCATCGCCAGACCGATGATTCGGTCAATTTTCGACGCATTAAAACGCGTTGCCTTCAGCGAGCGGATCGCCGAACGCAGATTCATGTACGGCTCGTAGGCGTATTCGAGCAAGCTGGTCCCGTAATTCTGGGTTTCAATCGGCGTGCGCTCTTCCGGATCATCCAGCAGGCTGTAAGCCTTATGGCCAGTGTGCACCGGCATAAGGTTTGACTTAGGCCGCCAATAGGGGATTTTCATAGGGATAATGGCCCACGGATCGGCGAAAACCATTTTCCCTGACGCGTCCTTCAGATAATCGCCGCTAAATCCCGCCAGGTTGCCGCTGACCTCGAACTCTTTGATGAAGCTCGGAAGGGTGTAATAGGAGCACTCAAAAGACGTGATCCCTATTCCTTCTTTGGCGTATGGCCTGACATAAGCCACCCCAAATACAGACATGATAAATGCCCACCCAGCGACCTCTTTGTTAATGGTTCGTCCGATGTCTTTCATCAGCTCGTCACACAACGCTTGCGCGGCGTCATAGTCACTATCGTTTCCGTTGTGTACCGGCACGATAGAGAAGGTTTGTCCGGTCTTCTTATCGAAAGAGAGCGCGTGCGTAATATGGATGTTCAGCGCGGTGGCGATCGTGCTGTAAACCGCCATCTCTTCGAGTAGCGGATAGCGTTGCAAGCGGTCTTCCGGCAGTTGAACTTCATCAAAGATAAAGCGACTCCCATCCACCAGCCCATCACCAGCCATGCCACTATCGCCCGGTTTGCCGCCTAAGAAGCCGGACAGTTGTACCGGTGCCCCTGCGCGAGAAAACAAATACCCACTTCCGCCGTGCACAGCCAGCGCGGACAGGAGGATGTTGTCCCGTTCTCCGTTGTCTTTAAAAACCCCCGCCAGCGCCTTCCTGACCGAGGATAGCGTGATTTTATTGTCTGCCAAGATTGCACCTTAATTAGAATAATTCGCATCGTGTTTGAACGGAATTTAACACTAGTCACTTGTTAAGGATTACCAATGAACAAGCTATCTATGGGGGTGTTTCGCTGTTCAAGTGTCAGCGAAATATTGAAATACATTAGGGCAATAACATCTCACCGAGCGCCGATTAGATACGGCGTGGAAAAGGTGGAAGGCAAAAGCTATGACCGACTACGCCGGGAGGCGAATCAGAAGGCGATAGATTTGCTTAATTCGCTGGTGGATGGCGCGACACTGACAGATGAACAGCGCCAGATCCTGGCTGGGTACACCGGTGAAGGCGGCATTGGCGGGTCCGTCTCCGAATATTACACACCAAAGCCTATCGCTGAAGGCGTCTGGGAGATCATGAAGCTCTATGGTGCGGACGTAGGTAACACTCTGGAACCATCGGCGGGCACCGGCGTTTTTAATGAGACAAAACCGGTTGGTACGGTGATGACCGCGACTGAGATCAGCAGTGTTTCCGGTCGTATAAACCAGCTGTTACACCCGGAAGACAGCGTACAGATTTCCCCGTTTGAACAGCTGGCTGTAAGCACGCCTAACGATTCATTCGACCATGTGGTGGGTAACGTTCCGTTCGGTGGTCGTGATAACACACGCAACATCGATAAACCTTACGCAGAAGAAACGGACATGGGGTCTTACTTCATGCTCCGCATGTTGGACAAGATAAAGCCTGGCGGATTCATGTGTGTGATTGTGCCGCCGTCCATTGTTTCAGGTTCAAACATGAAGCGGTTACGCCTGCGCCTATCCCGTAAAGCTGAATTTCTTGGTGCCCACCGCTTGCCTACCGGTACTTTTGACGCAAACGGGACCAGTACGGTCGTAGATGTGGTGCTGATGCGCAAACATCCGGCAGAGATGGCTGAGAAAATCCCCCTGGTGGATGAGAGCACTCTTGAATCGGCAAATGTGCTTTGGCCAACGTTTATTTCTGGCAAGTGGTTTGAAAAGGACGGCCGCCGGTTTGTTCATGGCACCCAGGAGAAGGGATTCCAGGGGCGTATTGAGGTTCGTGCCGACGGGCAGATTGATAACCAGGCTCTTAAAGCGAAGCTGATTCATCGTTTCGAAAGTCGTATCGACTGGTCTTTGCTCGATATGGCTGAACCGTCACCGACCGCAGATGTTGTTGATGAAGGGGAAATGCGCCTGATTAATGGCGTATGGCAAAAATATGCTGGTGGTCGCTGGATTGAAGCTGATGCTGGTAAGGAGCTTAAGATTGATGCTGCCAGTTATGGCGCGGATAGCTGGGAGGCTCTTCAGCGTAACCTGACTACAACAGAAGGCCGTCTCGGTATGACATTTACCCAGATGGCAAATGTCCGCGATAAGTACACCACATCAATCAGCGACGATATGGTGCAGCTGGTGGACTGGATTAACAGCCAGCCTGAAAAATACCGTGAACGCTTGTATCGCGGGGCGATGATTGGCCGGATGTTAATTGAATATCAGGACATGAAGGCCGCCGGGCATAGTGCTGAACAAATCGAACAGCAGCGCCTTTCTCTGGTATCCCGTTTGCAGGCAGAGATTGACCGTTTTGGTAACCCCGGTCGCGGTCCGATAGCGAAATTATCGGGGAGCGGTGCTCGCGCCTGGTTTGCTTTCCGTGGTGCAATTAAGCTGGATGGCACTATTTCTGACGAGCTGACAGGAAAACTGGTTACGCATGATTCCAGCGCCAGTTATGACTCCACCAGCTATCAGGACACCCTGCGTTATCTCTACAGTGATCTCACTCGCGATCCAATCCAGCTCGATGATTTCCGCCTTGCGTTTACCGGCGAACTGCCAGCCAGTGATGACGAGTTGCTTAATTTATTGGCCAGCACCCCTGGCATTGCGGTTTCACCGTATGGCGGGATTGTTCCGTTCGCCCGCGCCACCAGCGGCAACATTAACGAGATAGTGGCTCCAAAACAGGAATTCCTCGCCACGCTCCCCGACGGTCCAGTAAAGAACAACGTCCTTAATCAGCTGGCAGCGATCGAAGAGAAGCGCATCAAGACGCCAGCAGAGAATATCCGCTTTAAGCTCAATAGCCGTTGGTTCGACCGTTCCGTCATTCTGGAGTTTTTGCAGGAAAACGGCTATCCGGATCTGCGCTATGTGCAGTCAGTGCAGTTGGAAGGCGACGAAATGGTTTCTGACACCTATCACGGTGGTGATGGTCTGTTCGTCGGGCACCGATACGGTGTCGTCCAGCGTAAGGATAAAGAAACAGGCGAGATCCGCTACGAGTGGGACCGTAAATCAGGTGAAAACGCGACCGGGTTCCCGGCACAGCTGGAAAAGTATCTCAATGGTGCGCGTATCGGTGGCAAAGATAGCGCGACGGCGAACGGCTACCGCGAGCAGATGGCACTGCTTGAGGACCAGTTCAATAAGTGGATCAAGACGCACGATCGCTACGATGAGCTGGTTGCCAAATACAACGATGTGTTCAATAGCAATATCCCGTATGAACACTCTGGCGATCCGCTTGGGTTGAAGGGATTAAGCGGTAAGCGCCAGCCATTTGATTACCAGAATAGCGAGGTGCGCCGACTGTCCGAAGATGGGCGCGGCATCCTTGGCTTCGGCACCGGGCTGGGTAAAACCACGACCGCGCTGGCGCTTGAGGCGTTCAACTATGAGAACGGTCGCTCCACCCGTACTGCGTATGTAGTGCCTAAATCAGTGCTGGAAAACTGGTATTACGAAGCAAAAGAATTCCTGAGTGAAGAGGCATTCAGTAACTACCTGTTCGTCGGTCTTGATGTGCTGATGGATGGCGATCAGATTCGCCAGGTGCCGGTGCTCGATGAGAACGGTAAACCTGTTCTTGGTACTGATGGCACTCCAGTTATGCGCGATGCTCTTAAGCTGGCAGATGAAGCCACTATCACGGCGCGGATGAACGCGATCCCGCACTCAAATTACCGTGCAGTCGTGTTTACCAAAGAACAATACGCCCGCATTCCGCTACGTGATGACACCGTAGATGAGCATGCACAGGATATGCTTTATGACTTCGTTGCCGCCGGGCGCGTAGCCAGCGCAATGGACTCCGACTCCCACCGCAAAGAGGCTGCGCGTCGCCGGGTATTGTCGGAGTATTCAGATACCGGCACCGAAAAAGCAGAGAAGTATCCGTACTTTGAGGATATGGGCTTCGATAGTGTGATCGCTGACGAAGGTCACAACTACCGCAATAGCTATAAAAATGGTCGCGAAGCGTCACAACTGGCCTATCTGCCCACCAGCGCGGTGGCGCAATCGGCGCGAGATATGGCAATTAAAAACGCGTACCTGATGAAAAAGAATGGCGGGCGCGGGCCGGTTCTCCTGACTGCAACGCCAGTCGTTAACACCCCGATCGATGCATACAACATGCTTTCTCATGTTCTGCCGAAGGAATACTGGCAGAAGATGGGGATCTACGGTCCTGATGACTTCGTTAAATTCTTCGGCAAGACCAGGCTGGAAACGGTACAGAAAATCAGCGGTGAAGTTGAAGAAAAAATGGCGCTGGTGGGCTTTGAAAACCTTGATGCGCTGCGCGGTATATTCCATCGCTGGGTAACGCTTAAAACGGCGGAAGACGTTAAGGATACCGTGGAGATCCCGGAGCTGGACGAACACCAGCAGGATGCACCACTTACTGAAGAACAACTGGCGGCGTATGAAGAATTGCGTCAGCAGGCGGAAGCGGCGGCCAAAGCCAACAATGGCGTAACGACCTCGGTCAATGAAGACGGCGTGATTGAGCACGAGAAAGCCCGTCCGATCTTCTCAATAATCAGGGATATGGACCGCGTATGTACTGACATGGACCTGTACTATCGCCGGATCACCTATCGTTTCCTGCCGGAGTACGCCGATGCGGTGCAGCAGCTGGCGGACAGTTTGCCTAAACAAGCCACCAGCGAAGACGACGACAGTGATGATTCAATCACGCAGCAATCGCAATACTCCCTGATAGATAAGGGCGAGTTTATTCAGTTGCAGGTTCCGGAAGCGTTCGAGCAGGAAGTGAATAAGCGCCTGGCCAGGTTTGGCATTGACGAACAGACCGTAACTCACCCCGTTACGCCCAAATACGCGAAGCTGATTGCCACGCTGAAGGAGTTTTTCCCGGAAGGTAAGCAAATCATCTTCACCGATGAAAAAACGCAGCACCAGAAGCTCAAGCGCATTATCTGCAATGCTCTTAACCTTGAACCTTCAAAGGTGGGGATACTGAATGCTCAGACGGTTGCCGAGGCAGGTAAAACCGGTAAGAAACTGAAAGCGGTTAAACCGCCGAAAGAGTTACCGGATGAACCAACAGATGCACAGATAGCGAAATACAACGAGCAAATGGCTCTGTATGACGCCTATATCGCGCAGCAAAATGAAATGTCGTTGGGCGGTCTGGAAAAGATTGCAGCCGACTTCCAGGAGGGCCGGACTCCGATCATCATCTGCAACAAAAAGGCAGAGGTGGGTATCAACCTGCATCGAGGAACGACGGATATCCACCACCTGACGTTGCCGTGGACACCAGCCAGTATCGCACAGCGTAACGGTCGCGGTGCCCGAGTTGGTTCCAACCGTGCAAGCGTTCGCGTTCACTACTACTGCGGCAAGGGGTCTTTCGATGAATACCGACTGAAGACGCTGAAGCGTAAAGCAGGCTGGATCTCCGATATCCTCCGTTCAGATAAGTCAGAAATGGAGAACGCCGACGCCAATGACATGATCGAAATGCAGATGTATACCGCGAAGGATGACGGCGAACGTCTGGCAATGATGCAGGTTCAAATGGATAAGGCGAAAGCTGCGAAACGCGCTCGCCAGAAAGAACAGGCTACTATCGACCTTCAGAACTACATCAAGGCGCAGCACGCAGCTGGCGAGGATGTGGAGGTACTTACCGCTGAATTAGAGCGAAGCAAAGCGGAACTTGAAAAGACCACCGCCGAGGTAGCTAAATTCAAACAGGCGGCAATGGCCAAGGCAGCGGATAACGCAGACTGGAAGGCCCGCTGGGGGAGTGTCCATCACACAGACCGTATGTTGTTAGCACAGTATCGCGCGTCGTTGAAAAGCGCCATTCAGCGCAAGGCTAATATCTCTCAGGCCATCTCCCGCTATGAGAAATTATTGAACCGTACCCAGAAGGCCGCGACGGATATCAAACGCCTGCGCCCGCTGGTGGAGGATGCAATAAATAAAGGCATTCTGGATGTTGATCCTGATCTGGTTAACCATGCGAATGAGTTCCTTGTTATCGGCGATCGCTCATGGCGTGTAGGCCAATACTACGATTGTGCCGGTGATATCGTTCGCATTAAGTCGCTGGACTTCGACAGCCAGCGCGCAGACGTGGAGATCATCTTTACCTTCAAAGGCACCAAATCGGGTAACTGGGATGTGAAGACGCTGGATAAACAGGTTGATGTAACTCCCGATGAAGATGCTGTTATGCAGAAAATCAGTGGTGGCGTCTCCATCGCCGGGATTAACGACATCATTTCCTGTGACGATTTCTACCGTTTCCAGCAGCGCGGCATGATCAAAATCACTGACTCATACGGCGTTCAGACTACAGAGTCAGGCTATAGCATTGATTTTGTTGGTACCTATACGGCCCCACTGAAGCATGCGGTTTACCCGGATCGCCGTGACGGCGCGCTGAAGTCGTCAATTGCAAAATGGGTGCTTGGTATGATGTCGGAAGGGAATAACCGCCAGATCCGTTCGGCAGAAACATTCCTGGTTGAATTGTTTGGCTCCAATTATGGCGATGTAATCGCGTCATACGGAGATACGTTATCCCCTGAAGCAATTCAGGAGAAAATAGTGGATGCGATCGCAAAAATGCCGGAGAAAACAAGCCAGGGGGCTACTCGTAACGGGGATTCTGAACTTGAGGTCACCAATGCCATTTTCGGTACCCATGAGTTCCGGGCGTCAGATTATGAGATCACCACAGCACAGTTTGGCACTATTGGCATTTACAGCAATAAAGCCGAGATCAAGCAGGCAATGGACGCAGCAAGCGCGCGCATCGCAGCAGAACGGGAAGCCAATCTGAATCATGCAGTCGCCGCGCTGACTCAATCGTGGGTAACAGCAATCAGGGAGGCCGCCACCACAGGGAAAATCACACCGGCAATTGCGGATGTCGTAAACGACGGCTCTAAATTTATGGATGCCTATCAAATGGATGCGGTGCAGTTGCCATCAGCCTATGGCCAACTCAGCTATCGCATGACCTACAACCTGGTATCAATGTTTTCCGACCTTGCCATCCTTGGGCTGGTGGACCTTAACGAGGTTACGCCGGAATTGCTCAGCATTCGCAAGAACCATGTGGAGATATTGCAGAGAATTAACACGGTTCTTGCCGGGCGCACCGATGAAGAGAAACAGGCCGACGCTGATCGGATAAACCTGGCCCTTGGCAACATCACGGAGGAAGAAATTGCCGCCAGAAACGAGAAACAAGAAGAGTTATCATCAATACAGGGTGATGCCACCAGCATAGCTCAGTCTCTTGGTCTGAATTATCGCGTATCCACCGCCGACCTGAAGATGATGTACGCACCAAAATTCGCCGCTGGCGAGGTATTTGGGCTTCAGGAAGCCTCAGGCATGAAAGGCGTTCTTTTCCGTGCGAAAGACGCAATCAAGGCGAAATTCGGCGCTCGCTGGCTGCCAGCGAAGGCGAAGAACAGCGATTTCCCGGGTAACTGGTGGATTATCGAGACAAAACACAACGTGGCGGACGTTCTGGCCGTCATCCAACAATACGCATAACAGGAGCGCCCGGTTCGCCGGGCGTCGCATAATATGGCCACACTATCTGATACAATAAAACCGAATAAAACATATCTTGAGGCGGTACTCCGTACAGCGTTGTTAGGAAAGACAGAAGACGAATACGTTGATTTCTTCCTGTCAGGGCTACGCGGGCGATTACTGAAAAATCCCCGCCTGTACCGCAGCTATGGTCCATACTGGCCGGAAATTAAAAAATTATTACTGGAGCGCGGTTATGGTAATTTCGGTCGTCTCGTTGACCGTGACGTTCGCAAAATTTACCGTTATGACCGCCCGGCGCTGACGCTCATAGCCGCGACGCTCTACAGCCAGGAGCGTTTTGATAATGGTCAGATATACTCAGCCTGGCATTTACTGCCAGTGCCTGAAGAAGTTGACGACCAGGACTATGAGTTTGAGTCTTACGATTTGGAAGTTGAAGCCTTGGCACAGGCTGGAGAGAAAACTTGAAAAAGCGATACTACACAGTAAAGCATGGGACGCTACGAGCATTACAAGAGTTTGCTGACAAGCATAACGTTGAGGTGCGCAGGGAAGGGGGAAGTAAAGCTCTGCGTATGTACCGTCCGGATGGGAAATGGCGTACGGTCGTCGATTTCAAAACTAACAGCGTTCCCCAGGGCGTCCGCGACCGGGCATTCGAAGAATGGGAGCAAATCATCATAGATAATGCATTGCTCCTGAATGCGGATTGATTTATATATCGGGCAGTTGTAGCTGCCCGTTAAATGTTTGCAGAGTTTCAATTACACTATATTTTTCACTATAGAATTGGCGTCATCCAGCACGCCAAGGTCTTCGATGTGTTTTTTTATAATTAATCGATTTGAAGCAATGATTGAAGACCATCGCGTTTCCCAAGCTCTATAAGCATGCCACGAATAACCTAACCGCCTTTCTTTGCTCATATTGGACATTGAGTATTCGACTGCCTCTAAATATACATTTTCATACTTAGTGTCAGTAATTTCTATGATGCTTCCAAAATATATGAGCCATTTTGCAAGATGCTCATATTGTTCCCACGCCCCATCTTTTCTTGTTAATTCTCTTTTTTGTTCGATTAGCCTTTTAAAAAAACCAACAACTTTATTGTCACTCCAATCGAAACCTTCCGACATAATAGAAGATGTTATTTGGTAAAAAGAATCCTCTAATTTGAGATATTCATCCCTATAGTTAAAAGCCCCTGAAACAACTCTTTTTATACTTTCTCTGGCTCTTGCCATGATGTCTTCAATCAACACCATTTTACTACTCAGACGCTCAAAGAAACAATCTATTTCAGTTTTATCAATTACTCGTATCCCAAAACAATAAAAATAATAATCCTTCATGTCTTGGCTTACTTTGCTGCGAGAAATGAAAAATATATTAGAGCATAGCGCATTACCTTTCGAGAAGGTTTTGTAATCATTTATAATTGCTTTAAGGTTTGTGTCGCTTAAAGAATATCCTAATATCGCAACTGTATTTTCATGCAGCATTGTACTCAGTTTTCGTGAAAAATAAGTGTTAGAGTTTATAAACCTAAAGTAGTCTTCAGAAGTGACAACCATATTTTTTGGTGAGTCAATAGAGCCATGAACATGATATATTTTCACATTAGAACGATACTTCGGAACTGGTAATCCTGGAGTGATAGACTGAACTCTCTCATCTCCAACCAAGCATTCAGCCAATTTGTCATAATTTGTTGTAATGACACGGAATGAGTTTTTTTGGAAAAAGTCTTTTATATTTGATATACCTTCTCCAAGTTGAATTGGAGATATGATGTCAACAATTTCATCATAAATCGACTTACCCTCAATATTGAGCTTCAAAGATAGTATTTGTGCGGCTTCTTCAAGACTCAGTGCTGGTGGTTTATCATCAGGGAATAACGTGTCTTCCAACTTTTTGGCATTGTGAACTTTGCTGCAAACTTTTTTTAATAGTTCCTTCCACGTTGGAGCTTCACCGTTCGAGACTGCCTTTGAAAAGCCAGTCCCGGTAAATAGACAAAGCCTGCTTGTAGCGGCAGCGTATGCTAACTCAACATATTCGCTCATTACTTACTCCATTTACTTATAGTTCTACGGAGAAGTATACCCTAATGCATTGACGTTTATAGATAATTTCCTTTTCCTGTTAATACTCCCTTAGGCACCTGTTTTTGTGCCAGCGTTTGGGTTCCGCGAATTATGTTAATCAGAGGGCTTAGTAACGATGGTTCCTGGCGTGCCTCAACTTCTCCAGCCATTGCCCTGATGTAGTCGGAGCTTGCAACGTTGTTGTATTCCGTTGCGAAGCAGCATAACAACGTCAGAACGTGCTCTGTCGTTATTTCGCTCCAGTTGATGTTGAAAAATTCATCGCCTTTTTTGTCATGTTCGGAATCGAAGATGCTTTGGTGAAGGATGTATTTGCCGGATTCCTTGCGCGGTAACTTGATCGCTTTCTGGCGTTCCAGTTCCTTGTAAATCTGCATTGCTTCAATCAGTACCGGTCTGCCGTTCATGAAGGGATCACGCAACCTTACACGCTGGCCAACTCGACCGGTAATAAAGCTGTTTTCCTCTTCCACCAGCACGATAAAACCCTTTTCCTCTTTTTCTCGCAATTCGCGCAGCAGCTGGAGTTCCATATCGCGGCGGCGTTCAGGGTAGCTGGTCCGCTCAGCCATTATCAGCTCATTGTTGATCCATGCGGCAGTCATTGACGCCGGTTTGCCGACGCTCATCGAAACAACGCATATTTTCTTATCCATAGCGCCCCTACAAAAAAGAAAAGCCACCAGCGGCGGCTTAGCAATACAACTGAAGGTAGCGCCCGGTACTCAGACTGTGCCGTCCATGGAATATTTGAAAAGGGATCCATCCGTACCGGGCGTGTGATGATTCTGACTGAAGTCACTTGTCAGTTGTCAATCATTTATCATTAAAAATAATATATTTATTAGTGCATGATGTTTGCTATCTCATAGGCGTCAGCCAGTAACTCCATCTCTGACTTGTTCAGCAGGGTGAATTCTTTCTTGCCTCCAACCACACCATCGGCATGAACAGGGACCAGCCAGGGGTATTTTGCTCTTACTTCAGCCGGTGCTGCATGCTGGTGGTGCCATCTACAAAGTGGCAATTGCTTTTTATGACAACCCGGCGCGGTACGACCGGAGATATGGTGCAGAGACACCTCTTCAGATATTACTCCATGCATGTAGCAGGCAATGCAGGGGAGAGTGCCAAGAGCATTGGCGATGGTCCGTTCCTCCGCCGTCGGTGTTCGCCCCTTCAAGCCACGAGATTTTATTTTTACCGCACTTTTCCGCGTTTTGCTGGCTGGTGGGCGCTCTTTCTGTTTAGCGATACGGCGGTCGATAGAATCCCGCATTTTCTGATATTGCGATTCTCGCCAGGCGGGGTCAGCCAACTTTTCCCGTTGCCGAGCGATCGCTCGTTCTCTGGCTGCCTTCTGCCACTCGCGGCGCTGTTCAAGTTTTTGTTCGATTGTTTTCATATGGCAAAAAAAAGGCGGCCTAATGGCCGCCAATGATGTCAAGGAGTGAAGTAATGGCAACGTCTTCGTAGTTGACAAAAACTGCGGCTAAATTATAGCAATCAATTAGAGCAATGGTAGATATTTTGTTTCTCGCGAATCACATTTTTTTACTTCAGTACCTGTGTGCTATACTCCTTCTTGATTGATTGGATGCGGAATACAAACCCGCTCTTTTGTGCAGCCTGGCTCCTTGCCAGGCTTTTTTTTATTTCATCATGGAAGCTGTTAACGCTTTGGACCTTGCTGAACTGATTGAAAGGGCATTGTTTACCTTACCCAGGAGTTCGCCAAATTCCCCTATCACTCTAGTAAGCCCGCGCCGCGCTTCCTCCTCCGTTGCATTCATCACAAAATGTTCAGCACTCCGCATGCTTTTAACGGGGAACGCAACAGATATCGAGTCGATATCAGGCATCCTATCGCTCAACTTTACGGTGACAATGACAGATGGTGACTGAATTTGAGAGCTTACAGACAGCACTACATATTTTCCGTCGATGTTGAAATCCTTTCTCATATGCCACCATAAATATCAAAGAATTAGAGCAATCATTTACGCGTTAATGGCTAATCGCCATCTTCCAGCAGGCGCACCATTGCCCCTGTTTCACTATCCAGGTTACGGATATAGTTCATGACAATATTTACATTGGTCCAGCCACCAGCTTGCATGATCTCCGGTATTGAAACTCCAGCGCGGGCCATATCTCGCGCGGCTCCGACACGGGCACTGTGTCCAGACCAGGCCAGGTATCTCTGACCAGAGTCATCCTTAGCGCCGTAAATCAATTGATGAGTTGCTTCAAAAATCCCTTCCAGGGCGCGAGTTGATAGCTGGCTGGTGGGTGATGGCGAGGCAACACCATTTTTTCTGACCCGGCAAAACAAGTAGTTATTCGGATCATCAGCCACACCAGAGACAGAAATCCATCGCTCGACCAGTTTAGTTACCCCCAGGCTAAGTGCCTTCTCTACACCTGCGGTGCTAACCAGCGTTTTCGTTCTGCCAATATGGATTAACATTCTCCCACCGTCAGTACGTGAGATATCTTTAACCCTGATCCTGGCAATTTCGGCTATACGTAACAGGGTGTTATAAGCAATCCCCAGAAATGCCAGATTACGTATATCCTGGCAGCGATCGCTATTTTCCATGAGTGAACGAACCTGGTCGAAATCAGTGCGTTCGAACGCTAGTGCCTGTTTTGCACGTTCACCGGCATCAACGTTTTCTTTTCGGATCCGTCGCATGACCAGTGAAACAGCATTGCTGTCACTTGGTCGTGGCAGACCGGACCGACGATGAAGCATATTTAGCTGGCCCAAATGTTGCTGGATAGTTTTCACTGCCAGACCGCGCGCCTGAAGATATAGAAGATAATCGCGAACATCTTCAGGTTCTGCGGGAAACCACTTCCGGTTATTCAACTTGCACCATGCCGCCCACGACCGGCAAACGGACAGAAGCATTTTCCAGGTATGCTCAGAAAACGCCTGGCGATCCCTGAACATGTCCATCAGGTTCTTGCGAACCTCATCACTCGTTGCATCGACCGGTAATGCAGGCAAATTTTGGTGTACGGTCAGTAAATTGGACATTTAACACTCAGATAATGGTTTTAAGTAAAGTGTACAGGATCGGCTCTGCCTTTACCTGTTTATGGTTCTCGTCATAGAAACGCCAGCGACCGCGCGTGCGTTCTATTTTCTCTTCACCGCGCGATAATGACAGTTGACAACTATCACGATCAAACCCTTTTGCCCGCCAGTAACCACGGTTTTTCTCAAGCTCAAGATGAGTGGACACTTTAGCAGCTGAATATCCCATTTTTCACCTCTGATTGATTGGTGGTGCTAAGTGCGCTACGCGAAATCTGTAGGACTAACACCGCCAACATTTCGCAGATTTTACGTAGCGCTACCTTGATCAAATGATCAAGTGATCACTATTTGACCTGATAAGGTATTGAACTGTATGGATTTACAGGTAAATTGATCATGTTCAATAACCCTTAAGATAACTTCGTATAATGTATGCTATACGAAGTTATCAGGTCCGAAGAGGAGTTTACGTCCAGCTGCGCACAAAAATCAAGAATTATTAGAGCAATAAATTTGGAGAGAAAAATCCCACTCCACCAGCTAAAAACTGGATTGTTTTTCATAGTTGTTTGACAATTGCTCTAATAAATTATAGTTTTGCCGCCGTTACGTAATACGACTTTGGATTCACTATTTAATGTGTCTTCAGCGTTGTAGAGCGGCTCAGAAGGAAATGAGCAAACAGGGAAACCTTATACAACGGCATTACAGCTATGCATTGCTCATCTTACACACAGCGCAATGTTGTTAGATTACCCCAGCATGGATCATGGGTGAAACAGTAGGTCAGAGCTTCAGGCTCTGTGTTGTCAATACAGTGAGGCATAATTATGGCTTTCATTCAACCAACCATCGACGACGTTAGACATTGCTCTAACGCTTTATCTGTAGACCCTGCCGAAACCGACGCTGCCCGCGCCATTGCTGAACACTACTCAAAGATATCCAATCAGGAGTACCGCATCACCCAAGACGACTTGGATGACCTCACTGACACAATCGAATATCTCATGGCAACTAACCAGTTAGACTCACAATAAATGCACTAATAAATCTATTATTTTTGTTTGATCCCTCTATAATATAGGTCAGTAATGACCGGTTTTCTCAGCCGGGCGTTATTGACCATGTCAATTCTGGAGGAGGATCAATGATAAATTATGTCTACGGCGAACAACTGTACCAGGAGTTCGTCAGCTTCAGGGATCTCTTTCTAAAAAAAGCTGTTGCACGCGCCCAACACGTTGATACAGCCAGCGACGGTCGTCCTGTACGCCCGGTTGTCGTTCTACCGTTCAAAGAAACTGACAGCATTCAGGCTGAAATTGATAAATGGACTTTAATGGCGCGGGAACTGGAACAGTACCCAGACCTCAATATCCCAAAGACTATTTTATATCCAGTGCCTAACATCCTTCGCGGTGTACGTAAGGTTACAACTTATCAGACAGAAGCTGTGAACAGCGTCAACATGACCGCTGGCCGCATTATTCATCTGATTGATAAGGACATTCGCATCCAAAAAAGCGCGGGGCTCAATGAGCACAGTGCGAAATACATAGAGAACCTGGAAGCAACAAAAGAGCTAATGAGGCAGTACCCGGAGGATGAAAAATTCCGTATGCGCGTACACGGCTTTAGCGAAACAATGCTGCGCGTCCACTACATTTCCAGTAGCCCTAACTACAATGATGGTAAATCAGTTAGTTACCATGTGCCACTGTGTGGCGTGTTTATCTGCGATGAAACTCTCCGTGATGGAATTATCATCAACGGTGAATTCGAAAAAGCAAAATTTAGCCTTTATGACTCCATAGAACCGATCATCTGCGACCGCTGGCCGCAAGCAAAAATATATCGCCTGGCAGATATTGAAAATGTAAAAAAACAAATTGCCATCACTCGCGAAGAGAAAAAGGTTAAGTCAGCCGCATCAGTTACGCGCAGCCGTAAAACCAAGAAGGGGCAGCCAGTAAACGACAACCCCGAAAGCGCGCAATAAATTATGCCCGGCATCAACCGGGCATTCTTCCATTATTCAGCCGCCACCGGTTTTAACAAGCCAGCATCGAGCAGTTTACGCGTCAACCACTGCTGGCCTTTACCCGTTAATTGAGGCGTCAACCGTATCTGGTAGCCATCTTCATCATCCAGCACCACTTCTTTCACCGTGAAATACCCCGCGTTGATGTACTGCTGGAACGGCACATTTTTACGTCCACCGGACGCTATCAGGATGCCGTTCTCCCGTAACCAGACAAACAGCGCGTTTTGTTTAAGTCCAACAACCTTTGCAAAATTCCCAATCAGGATCCCTTTAGCTACTGATACCCGGTCGGCAAAATCGACTTTAGGAGCGGCGGCCACCAGCTGCTGATTTAGCTGGTGGGCTTTCTGTTCCAGAAGTTGCTTTTGTTCAGCCAGTTCGGCAGCCAGGCGTAGGGCTTCAGGAAGCGTCTGGGGGATTGCGATCGGTTGCTGTTCTTTTTGTCGGAAGTAGCTGTCTTCCAGTTTTTCAAAGAATGCCCATGCCTGATCGGTTTCGAGCATTTTAGCGTGGCGGGCTGCGCCGCGTTCTGTCCAGAGGGTGAGTGAGCGAACATTGCGAGCAATTTTTACAGAGTAGTTTAAAGCTACTCTGTGCTTCAACTCGCGCAATGATTCTCCTTCAACTTTGAAAAAGTGCTTCCCTTCAACAAAGCGTACTTTGTTCTCATGATGATTTTGGCGAATACGGATTGTTTCTGTCCCATACCCTCTAGCAAGAGTCTCGGTTGTCACTACACGCACTCCCTGCCATTCCAGAACGGGAATTTCATCAGACTGATTCTGAACAACCACCAGCTCCGATTCTTGAACTGAAGGTGCATGAATTTTTTCTGATTTAACGTTAGTTGCTTTCATTCTGTGTGCCTCCTTGCGTGCTTCGGCTGCGGCGGTTACGTAATTCAGATGACCCTGTTCGAGCAGGTATTCGCGGATATCAGACAACAGGATACGGTGAACCGCGTTCTTGTCCTTTCTCCGGTAAAGTTGTTTGGTGATCATGAAGTAGTTGGCAATAACGCCTGGTATATCCCTGGTACTGATACAGGCAGTGTGCTGTTCAATTGCCTCGATCATCTCTTCACGGGTGACTAATGACGTTCTCATAGTCCCTCCTGAGCAGAAGCGTTAACAGGGAGGCACCAGTAACTGAGAGAATTGCGTGAATCAGTGGAAAAACGGGCAGAGAAAATACATGGGGCGTCAGGAAGCTGAGAGCGGGCCTCATCTTCTGTCGGTGCAATAACGAAGTGATAGTGACGTTTTTGGCAGGAGTAAAAGCGCCAGATAAATTCAGGATGAGTTGGGGTAGGGATAGTAGCCATATTGGCAGCCTCCTTAGACGTTGGTATGTAACCACCGCAGAAGAGACCAATCTTGCTGGCGGTGGACTGTACGGAGTTGGCCTTACTGGCGTCCAAGGTAACCAGCCTACCCGAAGGTAGCCCCATACAGCCCACCATTGTAGAGGTGTGCGTGTACGCCGATACAAAAAAAAGACGCGAGCGGCGTCTGTATCGCCTTAGACTTAAGCGGGAGGCCAATCCCGGCACCCGTTTTAATGAGGTGCCTGATAAGCATAAACCGAAAATGCCTCAAGGCGCAAGAGGTCAGGCTCAATGTAACATCGGTAGTTAAAAAACACAATTTATTAGAGCAAATATTCATTCATTAAGCCATGCCAGAGCTTCATCAACCTGCGCTTCGTCTTCGACGCTAAGCACTTCATCCTGGGGAACATAATCCGCCAGCATAGCGAAACAATATGTATCCCAATGGTCTGGTGAGTGCAGGTTGAGTTTTTTCTTCATATCCTCCTTACTCATCACCTTCCATTGACCTGCGGAGTTAATCCCTACAGGGATTTTCGACGCTTCCTCAATAGTTTCATTACCCTTATCCAGTCTCATACGACCAGATTTTACGGCCTCTGCGGCTTGAACGTTGGCATAAGCACGTTTATCAAAGTACAGGCTCTTATCTTCACGGCTATGCATCTTTTTACCCCAGCGTATACGCTGTACGGTAATACCATAATACTCGTACATCAGATCCGCCGTTGCTTTACCCAGGCCATCGCCGTCTATCGCTATGGTGATATTTGGGAATCGCTCAGGATTACATTCTGCGAAAATTTTGGCGGCAAGCTGCGTTTCTGTAACGTCTGTGTATTCCAGCATTCGATAGTTGATTACACGGCGTTTATTTCGCTGGCCGGACACCATCATGATATTGATAACGGACTTATCCCGTCCCGTACCACCAGCAACGTCCACACATGCAAGCCAGCCCCATCCTTTGGCAATCTTGACCTTTCGCCGCGTCGCCCGCTCAACCTCATCACGACCAAGAAGAAAGCCATCTTGCGATTTGGGGAATTCACCACGTACTTTGATCATGTACATGGGGTTATCACGACCGCCATACTCCGCAAGTTTTGCTCGTATAAATTTTGCATCTACAAGCGGAGATTCTTCACTATTCAGTATTATCGCAGTAAACAATCCATCAGGATTTCCCGGGCGAATAGCTAGTCTGTGGTGTGAATCGTAGAAATAGCCTGAAGGTCGCGTAGGCTGGGAAAGAAGCAGAATACGGTTATCCTTACCGGTCAGCGCACCTGTTATCACACTGAATGCTTTATCACTCACACCCGACGCTTCGTCGATGATATACAAGAGATGATCGGCGTGTTCACCAGCCAACGCCTCCTCATTTCCGGGGCGACAGGACTTTATCAATATTGTCCAAACACCCTTGCCAGTCACCTCAAAAAAAGACGTTTCTGTAAGAATGAAATACTTCGACAACCACGGGAATCTGCTAACAGCAGTAGCCCAATTGCTCTTTATGTATTTGAAAATACCATCAAGGACTTGCTGTCTTTTGTTAGCGACCAGAATGACGCGAGCGCCGGGGAAAAACATGATGAAGAGTATTGCAATGATACTCGTCATATCCGATTTACCAGTACCATGGCCGGAGGTCACACTTGTCCAACTGCCGTCCTGCTGCGTGGACTCAATGATCTCATCCTGCTGCCAGGTTGGTGTCTTCCCAAACAACACATCAGCGGCCGCAATCCAGTCATAACGATATAGCGCCACCAGCTCGCGCCAACGTGGGTCCGTTACGCAACTTCTGGCCATTAATCATCATCCCCGTACAGTTTGCGGGTAACTTCTTCGTCTTCCTCCTCGTCTTCGTCCAGATCCTGTTCAAGCCATGCTTCGTTTGATATGCCTTCCGCATCGACATCACCATAACCACCTGTATCGACGATATCGGCAATTTCTTCTCTACGATGCTCAATCCACAATGCGGCATCAGCGCGGCGGCTGGCGGCCCGTTCTCGCGCGATTTTATCCAGATCTTCAAGTGATGGAGCGCCAGATGCTGTTTGGTTTTCCTCATCATCGGTATTGGTCTTAGGAGCACGCAGATCGGCTTTGATTTGCTCCAGCATCAGGGGCGGCACTTTCCCTCCATGCGCCTCGATGAATTCAGCCGCTTCCAGCACTGACCAGTTATTTTCACGCTTTCGTTCGTATGCCAGCTTAACAATGCCAGCTTGCCCCATAGACAAAGCGTGCTTTTCCGCCTCCCGGCTTTCTTTTCGATAGTTATTCCGGATGCTGTAAATGGTGTTGATCAGGCTGCTTATCTGCGCGGAACAGCTGTTTAGCATGCTCGCGATACGGTATTCAGGCGGAGTACCTTCATCATCGTCTTTTTGCTGATCGCGCATTTCCTGCACCAGGCGAATACACGTATCCCTGGCGTTCTCCAGCATAAGGAGATGAGAAAGAGACTTTTCAAGAAGAGTGGTTTCCAGAACATCGGCCCCGGACCGACGCAACATAGCGCGCGCGGCCTTCCGCGCTTCAACGTTATCTATCAGGTAATCGCCAGCTTCGAATTCAAAGCGTTCACCATCATCATCCAGGGTGTCGCGTTCCAGGCGATCACGTAAGGTCCGGTGGGCGCGGGTGATCACGTCATGATCATCTGAACAATCATTTATGCGCTTATTTTGGCGCTTCGCATTCTCGACTGCGGCACTGACAACGGCATTAACTCTCTGTTTTTCCGCTATTTCAGCCGCAATATGATCACCTGCATGTTGATCATTAGAGTGATCAATGATCATGCTTTTTAGTGGCTTCCTGACTGGCTTATTTGGCTTGCGGCTGTCCGCAGTCCTGGTGTCTTCTTTGAAGGCACGGAGATAACGACGTGCGGTATTAGGGTTAAGATTAAACTCGGCGGCATACTGTGCGATGGTGTAACCACCATCTCGCGCCAGGCGAGCAAAATTCTTTTTGTGATCGTCCCAGGTCACTTATGCTTCCTTTCGTAAAAACTCTTTTTGACGCGAGGGTAACGAAAGTCACATGTCAAAAGGCCCGGAACGGGCAAGCAATCAATCAGATACGTGCGGATGTGGCATTACCGTAATGACGGTGCTGACGGGCCACCTTATTGAAAAGTTGACGCGCCATTACCCAAGGCTGGTGCTCCCGGCGTTCCTTTTCGTCCTGCGTCATATAGAGTTCGTTCTGGAGTTTTTCATCAAACCGGCGCGGAGCGCGGCTACGGCGAAAGAATTCAGGATTCAGAGAGTGGATCTGAAATCTACGTGGGCGTGTACTGTCATCAATCAAAACAGACGAATACTTAGACACAGCGATAGCCTTTAAGCGCAGATAAACATCGCGCTTATCGACATCCAGATGCGGGTATTCCTTTTCAAGAATTGCTGCGAGTTCTTTCGCTGATAGAAGAGATTTAGTGCGGATCATGTAATCCGCAATCTCGTACGATGTTATTCGTGAGTGATTTATTTCCATGAAGTGGCGTCCCTGCCAGTTAAGTAACATCCTGTCACCTACTGATTAGCCCATGTCAACTAATCAACGTCGAATATAATACCCTAGATTAAAGAAATAGCAATACATTAGAGCAATTTTATCTAACGCTCGACGAATGACTTGTGATAGCGCCGACTCCAAGCGCGTAATCAAAGAACAATCGTTGATGCATCGCCAGCCTACCGTGCGTCTTCTCCCAATTATCGCGGTCACGCTCAATATCACGCTGGCATGACTGGCACAGAGGAATAGCATAAATGTCATGCGCGCATAATCGACTATGACGAACGATATAAGGCGTAATGTGAGCGCCAGCTCCCGCAGCTCCACAGCCACAGCATGGACGGGAAGCCACAAAATCCATGTACTCGGGCAATTTTAGCGATTGAAGTTTTGGTATTTTGAAATGCGCCATGCCAGGGTCGGAGTCAACATCCACAGGGCATACTTTTGCACGCATCGGCGCGGCGCGTTCTTCCATCATCTGAACATATGCTGTAGCGCGATCGTCATACGGGCGAATATCCGCCTCTTTCAGAGGTCCGCTATCCTGCGGAGTAGCCTTCATCTTATTTATTGATATGCGGCAGACTTCTTCCGGCATCAGGTGCATCATGTTGCGCATGAAAGCCCACCAGCACAGCTCCTGAATACTTAAATCATGGCTATTTGAAAGGCCCATTTCCTGACGGGCGACATCCAGTATCCAGTTAACGCGATTATTGTGCAGCGTTTCTTTCAGCTCATTAAAACCACGCATCCGATAATGGTTATCGTGATGCCAGCACAACAACACCGCGCTATTGTCTCGTTCAGCGTGGACAATATGATTGTCACACCAACTACGATCTGCGGCCTGGCATTGACCCTCTTTCCTACGCAACCACGCCACCAGCGCGTCAATTCCACCAATACGGCGAAACAGTTCATCGCTGTTAAAAAACGGCTGCAACGCCTCATTTGTTGCCATAGTTTGCTCGGAAACAACGAGGCCGTCGTCCATGTGCTCGATTAACTCACGCGGCACCGGCTCCATAATAAATTTACGGCCAGCCTCCACCAGCTTTCTGACTTCCTGATCCACTTTGAATGTGGCGACGCCAAGCTCTTTTTGTACAAAGGGAGTAATTACGGCTTTCACATCACACCTTTCATCACTGATTGGGCTTTATCTGCTGCCCGGCATTCTCTGTTTAAGCACAACCATTTCCTGACGGCATAACACAGCAATAGCGGTCCTGGCACCAATTTGCTTACCAACCAGGTATTGCTTTACCTCGCGGCGACTCACGCCATCAAGAAGCATCTTTAACGCTTTACGGGACAATTTGTTGTATTTGCGTGCCATTAATCTACTCCGCAGAACCATACAATCTACGTAACGTGTCGGCGACAGAAGATACAGATATCTCGCCAGTCGCAGCGCCTACAGTAAGGTCTGCCAGTTCAGGTGAATCAAATACCTGCACCCCGTTACGGCGTAGAAATAACAGCGCACTGTTTAGCGCGGTACGCTTATTGGCATCATTGAATATATGCCCTCTCGCTGTAGCCACCAGGTAGGTGGCGGAGACTTCGAAAAGGTCGGTGATCTCTTCGTAGGCAACTCTGGCCTGAACTCTCCCGATAATGGCCTCTGCCCTACCCGGATCTGACATTCCCGGCAGGCCGCCGTAGCGGTTTATATTCGCATCATGAAGCGCAATAAGTTCTTCCGGTGATATATGCCTCATTATCGGTTAACCAGTTCCTTGTTGGTGGAGTCCAGGGTGTCAAACAGGGATGCAAATTCAGCATCCAGCGCCGCTTTTTTGTAGGCTTCGAAAGTAGCCTTGCTGACAATTACTGCTGGCTCACGGCCTCTGCGGGTGATTTCAACCTCTTCCCCGGCTTCAACATTGTTGAGCACTTCAGAAAGGTTGCCGCGCGCGGTACGGAAGTTAATGGATCGCATAAACACCTCGTGTACTCGTTATGTGTACACAATTATAAACTTCACAGGCATAAAGCACCAGCACTTTGCGGCTTAACAAACCTCTAGGCAGGTCATTCGTAGCCTAATGTCCGAACTGCTAAAGCATCCAAGTTGCTGTAGAATCACATCCAATTACATAAACCTGAAATAAGTGGATGAAAATGACAAGTATTCAACAACGTGCAGAGCTTCATCGTCAAATCTGGCAAATTGCTAACGATGTCAGAGGTTCTGTCGATGGATGGGATTTTAAGCAATACGTTCTGGGCGCACTTTTCTACCGTTTTATCAGCGAAAATTTTTCCAGTTATATGGAAAATGGTGATGACAGCATCTGTTATGCGGCACTTGATGACGGCATTATTACTGATGACATTAAAGACGATGCCATCAGAACCAAAGGCTACTTCATCTACCCCAGTCAGCTTTTCTGCAACGTAGCTGCGAAAGCAAATACCAATGACAGACTGAATGCGGATTTAAACAGCATCTTCGTTGCTATCGAAAGTTCTGCTTACGGTTACCCTTCAGAAGCTGACATCAAAGGTTTGTTTGCTGATTTCGATACTACCAGTAACCGCCTGGGTAACACCGTTAAAGATAAAAATGCCCGCCTGGCTGCGGTTCTGAAAGGGGTTGAAGGGCTAAAACTTGGTGACTTCCACGAACATCAGATTGACCTGTTCGGCGATGCCTATGAGTTCCTGATTTCTAACTATGCGGCGAATGCCGGTAAGTCCGGCGGCGAGTTCTTTACACCGCAGCACGTCTCTAAGCTGATTGCACAACTGGCTATGCACGGGCAGACCAACGTTAACAAAATCTACGACCCGGCAGCAGGCTCCGGTTCGCTGTTGTTGCAGGCGAAAAAACAGTTTGATGACCATATCATCGAAGAAGGTTTTTTTGGTCAGGAAATCAACCATACGACCTATAACCTGGCGCGTATGAACATGTTTTTGCACAACATCAACTACGACAAGTTTGATATCAAGCTGGGCAATACGCTGACTGAACCGCACTTCAGAGATGAAAAACCGTTTGATGCCATCGTTTCTAACCCGCCGTATTCGGTGAAATGGATTGGCAGCGATGACCCGACGCTGATTAACGATGAGCGTTTTGCCCCGGCTGGCGTTCTGGCCCCCAAATCAAAAGCTGACTTCGCCTTTGTACTACATGCACTGAATTATCTTTCGGCCAAAGGTCGTGCTGCGATTGTCTGCTTCCCGGGTATTTTTTACCGTGGCGGCGCGGAGCAGAAAATCCGTCAGTATCTGGTTGACAATAACTATGTCGAAACCGTGATTTCACTGGCTCCGAACCTGTTCTTTGGCACCACCATTGCCGTAAACATTCTGGTTCTGTCTAAACATAAAACGGATACCAACGTTCAGTTTATTGACGCCAGCGAACTGTTCAAAAAAGAGACTAACAACAATATCCTGACCGATGCCCATATCGACCAGATTATGCAGGTATTTGCCAGCAAGGAAGATGTTGCTCATCTGGCGAAATCTGTCGCGTTTGAGACCGTTGTCGCTAATGACTATAACCTGTCGGTGAGCAGCTATGTGGAAGCGAAAGATACTCGCGAAATTATCGATATCGCTGAGTTGAATGCAGAGCTGAAAACCACGGTCAGCAAAATCGACCAATTGCGCAAAGATATTGATGCGATTGTGGCTGAAATTGAAGGCTGCGAGGTGCAGAAATGAGCGAGATGAGTTATCTGGAAAAATTGCTGGATGGGGTTGAGGTTGAGTGGAAGACTCTCGGAGAAGTCGCAAAATATGTACGTGGTTTAATTTATAGCAAATCGAGTGAAAGCGCGGATGGTCAAGGCTATAAAGTGCTTCGCGCTAACAATATCACGCTGTCTAATAATTGTTTAAATTTAAATGATGTCAAGGTGGTGAGGTTCGACACCAAAGTAAAGAGTTCGCAAAAGCTATATAAGAACGACATTCTAATTAGCGCAGCAAGTGGTAGCCGTGAACATGTCGGTAAAGTTGCTTACATAGAATCTGATATTGACTACTACTTTGGCGGATTTATGGGGGTCGTCAGATGCGATGAAAAATTAAATCCACGTTATTTATTTCACGTTTTAACAAGTGATATTTTCCAAAAATATCTTGATGAAATGTTGAATAGCTCAACCATTAACAACTTGAACTCAGCCGTAATGGGAAGATTCAAAATCCCATTACCCTGCCCAGATACCCCGGAAAAATCCCTTGCCATCCAGTCTGAAATCGTTCGGATTCTGGATAAATTTACTGCACTTACCGCTGAGCTTACCGCTGAGCTTACCGCTGAGCTTACCATGCGTAAAAAACAGTACAACTACTATCGCGACCAGTTGTTGAGTTTTAAAGAGGGTGAGGTTGAGTGGAAGGCATTGGATGATGTTTTTGACATTGTTGCAGGCGGCGATGCACCAAAAGATGCCTTATCCGAATTTGAGACCGAGGAATTCAGCATCCCCGTTTTATCAAACGGTATAGGTAATAAATCACTATATGGATGGACTGACAGAGCCAAGATTGAGAAACCGAGTCTCACCATATCTGCAAGAGGTACTATTGGATGGACTAGCTATAGAAGTAGACCATTCTTTCCGATAGTGCGACTGCTGGTCTTGACGCCAAAAATTAAATTAAACTTGAAGTACGCTTATTACTTCATGAAAACCATTGAGAATAATTACAAAATCCCTGAGGCAGGCATACCCCAGCTAACTAAACCGATGCTCAAAGACATTAAAATCCCCTTCCCATGCCCCGGTAATCCGGAGGAATCTTATAACGAACAAGCCAGAATCGCAGCGACTCTCGACAAATTTGACGTCTTAACAAATTCGATTACCGAAGGTCTTCCGCGTGAAATCGAGTTGCGCCAGAAACAATACGAGTACTATCGTGATTTACTGTTCAGTTTCCCAAAACCCAAAACTGTCAGTAATTAATTGACCATTGCTACAGACCGGCTCACCTTAACATCCGGTCAGTATATAGACTATTTTTTACGCGCCGGAAGTCACTCTTAACGCCCTTCCGGCTCTTGCCAGGCGGCACAAAGGATGCGCTATGACTCATCAAACACACACCATTGCTGAATCCAATAACTTTATCGTCCTTGATAAGTACATCAAAGCTGAGCAAACAAGCGACAGCTACCAGAGCGAATCGGACCTGGAACGTGAACTGATTCAGGACCTGCGGAATCAGGGTTATGAATTTATTTCCGTAAAATCACAGTCGGCAATGCTGTCTAATGTTCGGGAACAGCTTCAGAGCCTCAATGGTGTGATGTTTAATGACAGCGAGTGGCGGCGCTTCACGGAGCAGTATCTGGACAACCCCAGCGATGGTATTCTGGATAAAACCCGTAAAATCCATATCGACTATATCTGCGACTTTATTTTTGACGACGGGCGACTTGAGAACATCTATTTGATAGATAAAAAGAATCTCATGCGCAATAAGGTGCAGATTATCCAGCAGTTTGAACAGACGGGTTCTCATGCTAACCGTTATGACGTCACGATCCTGGTTAATGGTTTACCGCTGGTGCAAATCGAACTAAAAAAACGCGGGGTGGCGATTCGTGAGGCTTTCAACCAGATACATCGTTACAGTAAAGAGAGTTTTAACAGCGAAAATTCCCTGTTTAAGTATCTGCAACTGTTTGTCATTTCTAACGGCACCGATACCCGTTATTTTGCCAACACAACAAAGCGCGATAAAAACAGTTTTGACTTCACCATGAATTGGGCGAAATCAGACAACACGCTGATTAAAGACCTCAAAGACTTTACCGCTACCTTTTTCCAGAAACATACTCTGCTGAATGTTCTGGTGAACTACAGCGTTTTTGACAGTAGTCAGACGCTACTGGTGATGCGACCGTACCAGATTGCCGCCACCGAACGAATCTTATGGAAAATCAACAGCTCCTATAAAGCGAAAAACTGGTCTAACCCCGAAAGCGGTGGCTTTATCTGGCACACTACCGGTTCTGGTAAAACACTGACCAGCTTTAAAGCCGCGCGTCTGGCAACAGAACTGGACTTTATTGATAAAGTCTTCTTCGTGGTCGACAGGAAAGACCTCGATTACCAGACCATGAAGGAATATCAGCGTTTTTCGCCAGACAGCGTCAACGGCTCGGAAAATACCGCAGGCCTTAAACGAAATCTGGATAAGGACGATAACAAAATTATCGTCACTACTATTCAGAAACTCAATAACCTGATGAAAGCAGAAAGCGACCTGTCTGTATATAATCAGCAAGTGGTGTTTATATTTGATGAATGCCACCGCAGCCAGTTTGGAGAAGCGCAGAAAAACCTGAAGAAGAAATTCAAACGCTATTATCAGTTTGGTTTTACCGGCACACCTATTTTCCCGGAAAACGCCTTAGGCTCAGAAACGACCGCCAGCGTATTTGGTCGTGAATTGCATTCGTATGTAATTACCGATGCGATTCGTGATGAAAAAGTGCTCAAATTCAAGGTGGACTACAACGATGTGCGGCCACAGTTTAAGTCTTTAGAGACAGAAACTGACGAGAAAAAACTAAGTGCGGCTGAAAATCAGCAGGCGTTTCTTCATCCCATGCGTATACAGGAAATTACGCAATATATTCTGAATAACTTCCGCCAGAAGACCCACCGTACTTTCCCAGGTTCCAAAGGCTTTAATGCTATGTTGGCAGTGAGCAGCGTGGATGCTGCAAAAGCCTATTACGCGGCGTTTAAACGGTTACAAGAGGAAGCCGCTAATAAATCTGCAACTTATAAACCGCTGCGTGTTGCGACAATCTTCTCCTTTGCCGCTAATGAAGAACAAAATGCCATTGGTGAAATTTCCGATGAAACTTTTGATACCAGCGCAATGGACAGCAGTGCTAAAGAGTTTCTTGACGCTGCAATTCGTGAGTATAACAGCTATTTTAAAACTAACTTCAGCACCGACGGTAACGGTTTTCAGAACTACTATCGCGATTTAGCCCAACGGGTTAAAAATCAGGATATCGATCTGTTAATTGTCGTGGGGATGTTTTTAACTGGCTTCGATGCTCCAACATTGAACACGCTATTCGTCGATAAAAACCTGCGTTTTCACGGCTTGATGCAGGCATTTTCCCGCACCAACCGTATTTATGATGCAACTAAAACCTTCGGTAATATCGTCACTTTCCGGGATCTGGAACGCTCAACTATTGATGCCATAACGCTGTTTGGTGACAAAAACACCAAAAATGTGGTTTTAGAAAAGAGTTATGCAGAGTATATGGAAGGCTTTACTGATGCTGCCACTGGTGAAGCTAAGCGCGGCTTTATGGCAGTAGTTTCAGAACTGGAACAACGGTTCCCTGACCCTGCCAGTATTGAAAGTGAAAAAGAGAAGAAAGACTTCGTTAAACTGTTTGGTGAATACCTGCGTGCCGAGAACATCCTGCAAAACTATGATGAATTTGCCACGCTGAAAGCCCTGCAACAAATCGATCTTAGCGATCCTGTTGCGGTAGAAAAATTCAAAGAAGAACATTATGTGGATGATGAAAAGTTCGCTGAATTGCAAACGATTCGTCTCCCTGCTGAACGCAAGATTCAGGATTATCGTTCTGCCTATAACGATATTCGTGACTGGCAGCGCCGCGAGAAAGAAGCTGATAAAAAAGAAAAATCAACCACTGACTGGGATGACGTGGTTTTTGAGGTCGATTTGCTGAAGTCTCAGGAAATAAACCTGGATTATATCCTTGGACTGATTTTCGAACACAACAGACAAAATAAAGGTAAGGGCGAAATGATCGAAGAGGTCAAACGCTTAATTCGTTCAAGCCTGGGGAACCGGGCGAAAGAGGGCCTGGTGGTCGATTTTATTCAGCAAACGAACCTGGATGATTTACCGGACAAAGCCAGCATCATTGACGCATTCTTTACGTTTGCTCAACGCGAACAGCAACGTGAAGCAGAAGCATTGATAAAAGAAGAAAATCTCAATGAAGATGCAGCAAAACGCTATATTCGCACGTCTTTAAAACGCGAATATGCCACCGAAAATGGCACAGAATTAAACGAAACATTACCAAAACTTAGTCCGTTGAATCCGCAATATAAAACGAAAAAACAGGCAGTTTTCCAGAAAATAGTCTCGTTTATTGAGAAGTTTAAAGGCGTAGGCGGAAAAATATAGCCTAATTCGTGTTTTTCTTGCGGGTTCTTAATTAAACCCGCATGAGACCGTGGGGTTCCAAATGGCTAATATACTCCCTTACCCATGCGCGACGATGCCGCCAAAAGTGATAGAGAACAGCCAGAAATAGATCGCGGCCATAATGATTTTGAATGCCGTGTTCATATTTTCAGCTCCTGTGATTGATTGGATACATGCCGCGCCTTGCGGCATGTTTTTATTTTCACTTTCTCTGCTTTAAAAATCAAGATTTATTAGAGCAATTATTGTTGATGAAGAAGCGCATTTTCGTACTCTCTGACCATTAACGTAAGCACGCCGTGATGCCTGAAAACACGCGCTACTTCAATCTTATCTTCCAGCGCGAACGCAATTTTACTTAGATCAATTTTCTTAAGGAGATCAATCTTTGCTGGACCATCATTTCTGTCATCGGTGGCAGGACGCATAGATAGCAAAGGCTCAGCCCCGTTTGTTACGTGCTTACGCAACCAGGCTCGTGTTTTATCCCTGGCTATCTCACAGCGCCCGGTTACAAACCAGAGCGTGTAAATGCAGGACAACTGGCGCACCATATCAATAACTGGAGTTATGGGTGTATCGGTGTCACAGGCGAGATTAAACTCGTTCCAGTCCTTTGTTAATGCACCTTTGCCTGGTGGCGGAAGCAAATGCAGCCTGTCTTCAGTTGCTTCTGATATTGTTCCATCAATATCGACTACGACGATGTACGGACGTTCCAGGTGTGCCTGTTTGTTGAAAATACTCAAATGCCCTCCTCATTGGACGAAAAAAATGCTGGTGGGCGCACTCCACCAGCATTAAAAGTGACACTGTAACTATCAGCGAACGTAAATAGTACCGCCGTTCTCTTTTTCCCATGCATCGCTACGTGCATAGCAAACATCGAGAAGTCTTCTTGCCGCTGTTTCCTCTAAACCCAATTCGACAACCAACTGTTCATGACGGCGGGTAACCACATCAAACAACGTATGCAGCCCTTTAGTTGCCAGTTCATCAATGAATTCCGGTTCGAACGGTAGCTCTGCATCTGCCAACATAACCTCTTGCGCCCACTCGACACGGCGGACCAGTTCCGGGCGGCGGCTTTCCATCTCTTTACAGATCAATTCATGGAAGAACTCTACCCAACCTTCCGGCTGGAACTCGCGGAAAATGGCCAACGGCTGGAAGTTTGGCATCAACCATTCGTTGATACGGATATCAATGGCATAGCCCATGTCGCAGCAGAACTGATAAGCAAAGTCCAGCTTAGAAACGATATAAGGACGCTCGTTATTGAACTCTTTAGGCGATGAGATCCCATAAGCCAGGAGGCGCGGGAAGAATGAGATTTGCCCTAACGTCGGATGAAGTTTGCTTGCAGGGAAACGGCGCTCAGTAATGCCATACATTTCCTTCTTGAGCGTCGCAAATTTGGCATTCTCATTAACCAGCGCGGTAACCTCTGCTTTTTTATTAGCAAATGCCACGCGCGCTTCGCTTGCATCTTTAATAGTTTTTTTGAGCTGTTGGTTAAGGTCGGCGACCTGTTTACGCAGTTCCTGCCGCTCGCTTTTAGCTTTGTTATAGCGTTTCTCAAGGTTAAAAGGATCAAGTTTCATGATCTCTTTATATTGAGATTTTAGCGTTGAAATCTGTGAGTTCCGCAGTTCAACCATCGCGGTCATTTCATTGAGTTTTGTTTCCAGCTCAATGCTTATACGTTCGGCATTATCAGCACGCTGGTTGGCGTCATGCGTCGCATCGTCGATCGCATCCTGTTGCTGGCGTTTCAAATGTTCAATTTGCAGCTGAAGCTCTTCAATTTCTTTACCCTTCAGACCGAGATCCAACTGCATATTTTCAGCTGCATCTACCAGGGAGTTATGGCTATCAGCTTCTGCGTTATAAACATCAATAAGCTGTGCGTGAAGCATCTCCGCTGACTGAACCGCATTATCAAAAAAACGTGCTGTGAGGTCATCACAACTAACGCGGCGTTGCGCGGCCCGGATGTTCTGGATAATGGCCGGGATACCGGCATTCAGGACATCAGGGATAGATACATTTTCGATTGATTGGTTTTGTGCTGAAGTGCTCATTTCAAAGTTCCGTATTAGCTTGTGCTTCGGTCATTTTTCCTAAGTATGAAGGAGGAAGGACTACGCAATTTGTATCCAGTCCCTCACCTATGGCAGCCTGTAAAATTCTGGCTAAGGTGAGTCTCTTGTTGCGATACCTGGTGATGACATGCCTGATACCGCCGGTCGGCGTAACAAAGGCGATCAGCCAGTAGTGATATTTCCGTCGGAATGGCCACATAGCGCACCCTGTAGATTGCTCTAATAAAAAACGTGATGAGTGTACATCACGTTTCAAAAATATGAAATTATTAGAGCAATATTATTCTGATTCTCGCTCAAAAAACGAGCTGATAAGGGGAAGCCAATCCTCTGACACTTCGCGAGGTCGCGGTTTGCCGTGGAAAAAGATTATTCGGCAGTCTTTTGGTAATGCCCCATTCCCCCTGGAGTAACGCGCGCTCGCATATTTCGAACCAGGTTCCACAACATCGGCCTTGTAACTTACAAACCATCCTGGATACAGATCCTGAAATGCTGGTGTATCATCGCCCATAACCTTTCGTAAGAACCCCTGGTCACCCCAGCACTCAGTAGTGACACAACGAGAAATCCAACCTTCCGGATCTTGCCAGAATGAACTCCAGATATGCGCTTTAACACTATTTGGTATCCACAGGGCACCGCTGCCACGATATTGTGGATGGTAAAAATCCCTAAGCATGGTGAAGCTGGTTGGTGGATGCTCTAGGATTGGGCGTATATCACCGGCAATAACCGTGTCCAAATCCAGATAGAACAGATCATCGGTTATATCCGGTCGGAACAACTCGATTTTCGCCCACCAGCCACGGCACTTTTGCCACTGGTTGATCAATGGGACAACTTTGACGCCAGGTACATGTAAACGCTTCAGGTCTGTCAGGCAAATAATTTCATAGCCTTTTGGCAGTTGATTAACCAGCCACTGCACATCGGAAGCGTTATAGTCACCACCAGAGCGAAAAACTAAAGCAATCTTCATGCTGCACCATCACCTTTCACTTTCATCAATGTCAGGTTTCCGCAAAATACGGCACCAGTGTCGATATACTGCTGATTCCAGAATGTCTTCGGGCTTTTCACCGGAGTGTGACCAAAGATAAAACGATCTGCGCCCGAAATTTCGCCACCAATATCATCCATCGAATCACTGATACGCTCGCGCGCCCAGACAACGTTGAAAAGCGGCACCTCCTTACCGAATTGATATTCATTATCCGGATAGTCGGCATGGGCTATAACGATAGTTTCTTGCCCGGTGTTCAACTCAATGATATAGGGCAGTCGTCTTACCAACTCCACCAGCGCCCTGGCTAATATTTCCTGATCAGCGTCCAGCATGAAGAACCATTGACCGCCATTCATTAGCCAGTTATTCACGTTGCCATCAGGACTTAACGCATCAATCATCAGCCGCTCATGGTTGCCCATAACCGCTCTGAACCATGGCATCTGTAATAGCTCCAGGCATTTAACATTTTCGGTGCCGCGATCGATAAGGTCGCCGACCGATATCAGTAAATCCTGCGCAGGGTCAAAATCCACACGATGGAGTTCGGACATCAGTCTGGTGTAGCAACCATGCAGATCACCAACAACCCAGATATTCCTGTATTTGGTACCGTCGATACGGTGATAAATTGTTGGTGCCGTCATGTATTCTTCAGCCATTCTTTAAGAGTCATCTGCGGAATACCTCCCATTTTCCCGCATGAAACAACGTCAATCTGTTCACGCGCAGACTGGAATAACAAAGGCAGGTGACTTAGATTTTTTGGCGTTCCGCCGGAGTGAACGCGTGGTTCTTGCGTAGCGTCAACGCCCACCAGGGCTACATGTTTGAATCCGATATGGAAAGCCAGGTTCAGAGCACCATATGCACTATTGCCGCTGGCAATTTCATTCTCATCTTCGCAAAGGCCGAAATGTCCGGACCAGCGCCATGCCCACCACTCTGGAGAATTCGTATTTTTTGGCTCAGTGCCTCGTTCAGCCACACGACGGAAGCACAGAACGCCGTCTCTGACTTCACGTTCTTTAACATCGGGTAATGCCATGCAATAACAAACACCACGGCGACGGCGGCCACGACCAACGCGCCGCATATTGTCTGGCGATGGATCAAGTGTGAAAAAATAAGAAGCGCGGTTAAGCCAGTCGATGGCCCCATTGACCGCTATAATCGGCACTCCGCGCGGCGCAACAAAGTTTGCGGCGCTTGGGCCACTGCCGACGATAATAACGCGATCACTGCCTCTAAATTTATTCTTGGGAAACATTGAATTGCACTGCTCCTACTTGCATTCAAAATATGTAAATCTGCGTGTTTTTTGCGGGTATCCAGGAACTGCTGTTGCCATTTTGAAATAGACACCTGCGTTGGATTCCGTAGGGCTTGAGGATGCGCGCCATGCCAATGAAGGCCGTTTTGCAGAGAACAGTCATAGCCGACTAATACAACTACTTCAGCCCCTGATTCAGCCGCCAGACTGATAGCCTGCGCGCCGCTATTTACCCCTTCCGCCGGTCCACAATATCGCCTGTACTCCAACGAAAATGATTTCGCCGCCGCCAGGTTGGCTGTCACTTTGCGGAATCTCCCTCCCGGTATGGTGGATCCGTATTGCTTCCACCATGACAAATCACCGGCGTATAAGGCATAAATGTCATCGAACATCTGCCAGGAATTGTTAACCGCGATGATTGAACAGCCAGTTTTTTCTATAGCAGCACAGTCCTCACGAGTGAGTGACGGACCGCTACCGACACAAAAAACAGTCCTAGTTGCCCTGGGTGGTATGTTCATTCTCAGCTGCAAATTCAGCCTCCAGGCGAGCATTCATTTCAGCGATTACCGGGTCCACTACAGCATCTGCTTCCTGTTCATTACGCGGCATGATCGATGCCAGCGATTCATAATTAGCCTTGGATGACACGATTATTCTCCCGATGTTAATGTGCGCTATATCAAAGAGCACATATGCACTAATTAATTTATTATTTCACGCAGCGTACAACCACTTATCACCGTTCAATACATGCTCAATAGCCTCACCCTTTTTAAGGCTCATGTATTCCAGGATGGCGGTTATCGCTTGTTCTGCACCATACGCAAGAACGACGTAGTAACCTTCCTCTCTAAGCCTGCGCATCCAGGCGATCTGCTCTTTCGTCGGGGCTTTACCATTTGGTTCTTTAAGCTCAATTCGCATGCCGTGATAAATACCGCATGCTTTATCGAGACTCATGTCCGGATAACCTTTTTTCTGCCCTTCAGCCTTCATTTTCCCGGCGGTTGCTTTTGAACGTTTCCCTCCGTTAGGCGTTGCATGCAACAGCTCATAGATGTCAGGGTGCTTGCGTTCGAAGTAATCAAAAATGAAAACCTGCTCGAAGTGCTCGCAATTCCCGTCGCGCAGGTCTGGGTTCTTTGCCAGTGCTGCAAGTGCCTTCGCATGTGGAGAAACTTCTTTTACCGGCGCAAGCGATAAGAATGGATCCTTTTTGGTTTTTGGCCTGGACCGCCCCTTATTTCGACGCTCACTAAAAGCCTGAAACTCTTCCTCAGTAAAGCGCAACATAATCAGTCAAATCCTGCCGGTCGCATGCCATATTTACGCTGTTTTGCAGCCTGCTCTTCCCTGTGCCATTGCGCACATTCAGCGTCACAATAAATGCCTGATTCAATCGATTCATTGCAGTAACGACTCTTCCCTGTAAATACCTGGCTCACGACCTGTGCCTGCTTTCTGATGTTATCGATGGCCATGTCTTTGAGAGCTTCTAACTGATTCATGCTCAGCTCTGCATCATCAACACGTTCTGCCAATTTTGTTTCCTCGTGAAGAACCTACTTAAGGGCAGAATGATACATTTCACAATCAATATTGCACTAATAATTTTATTTTATTGAGTTAAATATTCAACAAATGACTTGCGGTAGAATCACCATCATCTATTTCTGGCAGGCTGACTATGGCTACATCAATCACTACAACCCAAAGCACCCGGCAATATCCTCTGTCGCGGTATGACGACCGCAACATAGCCGATCCAATACTCAGGGCAGAGCTACGCAAAGAGGTGATGCTTATGTGTGAATCGAACGACAAGAATCTGACGATTTATTACGTTCTTCCCGATGAGCAATATCGCCCGGATTTGCTGGCTTACCGTATGTGGGGCATAGCAGAGCTACGCTGGGTTGTGACGCTCGCCGCCGGGCTTGAGGATGAGTCTCAGGGTATGACTGTTGGCAAAAAATTAAAACTCCCACCTGCCACCTGGATCCGCGAAATGATTCGCCATTTCCAATACGACGGCCAGGTAATAGGGACATTATCCATTGCGTAAGGGAAATGAATGCCAACTGAATATGCTCGCGACAACCTTGGTCGCTATCAGACTGATGGATTAAGTGCAAAAGACTTTAACAAGGTCTTCGATCTTATCCGTAAACAGCAGCGTCAGAATCGGCGAAACGCGCGACGTACACTCACCCCAAGGATTATGGGGATGCGTAACCGCGAACTTGAGGCATTCCTCAGCCTTGGGAAAAAGAAAGATGGCACCTACTTTACGCCCGAAGATATACGCAGTTTCAACACCTCAAGGCAGGCTCATAAAACCAAATTCAAGAGCACGGTACCCGGCATTACCTATGCTCAGCTGGTGGCGCAGTCCACCAGCATTGATATAAAACGCGCTAACAACAAGGTTTCTGATGGCACAGGGATCAAAGCCGCGACATTCCTCGGGCTAAAACACAACCTTGCATTGATATCTGTTAATGCCTCGGATGAGTCGGTCCACCAGCATCACCGTGTCAGAATTCGATTTGAGGAATGGGATAAAGCCGTTGAGGAAATTGCTGAAGACGGTGCGAAAAAAGCCCGAATCGCTGCCGATCTCTGCAAGGGCCGGGTATCTTTCGACTGTGATTGTGGACGCCATCAATACTGGTATCGTTATATGGCCACGGCTGGTAACTATGCTGTCGCGCCGCCAAAAGAGTATGCATTCCCCAAAATCCGCAACCCTGATCTGACTGGTGTGGCTTGCAAACATGTTTTGCACGCTATGACACGTTTTCAGTCTCCCACATGGCACAAGGCCATCATTATTGCCCTGGAAAAAGCAGCTGAACAGGTAGCCTTCGGCGATGACAAGCGGAAGACAACAACCTATTTCAAAGGCGAACTGGCTAAATCGCTCGCGCGCAACCGGACAACAACGACGGATCAGGCTAAAGCTGCGCGTGAGTATGAGCTGTATCTGAAATCTCAGGATGCATTAGGCAAAAAGCTACGCGCAAAAGATAGCGCCACGGACAACGTTCGCCGGTTGTTAAAAAAAGCTCGCACCACGGCAAACAGGAAGAATGCCGAACTAAAAGCATCGCGGGTGAGGGAAGCCCAGGCTCGCGCTGAAGCCGACGCTCTCAAAAAAGCCCTGCAAACGCAGGCGAACAACCTCATAAAGTTTTTCATGAGTCAGGGAATGGACAAGGCCGCTGCCACTGCGCAGGCGCGAAGCATTCTTGAGACACAAATTAACGAAGCCCGTAAACGGAAAGGATAATCGATGGCTGGTTTCTTTGATGACATGTTTGAGGACACAGAACCATCACAACAAGTGACTGGTGATAACCTCCCGGACACCGAATCGGATCCGGATATTCCAGGAGAAGGTTCTGAACTGATTGAAGAGGAAGATATTGATGCTGAAATCGAAACCGATGGTGTTAACGTTGGTAATATTGTTGATCCTGTGGAGGACAATCACCTTCCCAATCTGGATCACGGCCTGCTTAGTGATTCTGGTGTGCGCCACCGTTATCAAGGTCATGCAGTTTTTAATAACCTTGTGCGGATGGACTGGCTCAAAGCAATCAAGCTAGACCCTGACTCATTCGATGCGGTTCTATATCGCGCAATACCTTACAGAGACAAAAATGCACCTGAAACGGCATCTGAAATAATAGAACCGAACCAACGCATATATGACTATCAGGATCCAGAACTGATAACGGCCCTCGACTGCCCGGATGAGATGGATGCCTTCTACGCGCTATACGACGGCAGTGATAATACAGGGATTAGCGACAGTGCTTTAATCCTTCGTTTAGCCGCCGTTAATGTGCCAGTGGGTTCTATGCTCGAATGGCTGGAACAGCTGTCAGACGGCACAACCATTCGCCGCTTCTGGTACATCCATAAAATATTCAATTACGGCACTGCCAGGGTAGGCAGTTTGTTTTATTGCGTGCCTTCACGCGCCTTTGAAGGGAATTTCATCGGTGATTCTGAATAATCAGGAATGGCTACTGGCCATCTTTAAGAAAAAAGGTCTTACTCCAACCGGTAAGCTGGAATTTGCCACTATTGATGGCATTGATTCGGCGCTCGCACAGGCTTTAAACGAAGCATTCGACTCACAAGTTGTCAGCTTTAATGATCGCACTAACCAGTCATTCAGGGAGTTCCTGAAACGCACACCAAGAGATCGCATAACGCTCGGCACTTTTAGTGATGTGAAGGAGTGGTTGTCGTCATTTGAAGCCGATCGCGCCGGGCGCAAAGATACAGCCTCTGCTGGCCCAGTAAATAAGCTGGCAATGCCGCTTGTGAATCTGTCTCGTTCTCCCGCGTTTTCAATTTATGAAGGTGAACTGTGCCGGGATAATTACGATGAAGGGCATGTCACCAATGAAAATGATGAGATTGAAGCCCTGGTATCGACTATCCCTTTCTCACTGGAATATTCGCTATGGATCGCCAGTGACGAGAAGGAATCTCTTGGGATGGTTACAACTGCATTAGCATTCTGGCTACGAATGTATGCCAGCCTCGGGCAGGCATCTTTCACTCACATTGCCAATGTCGGCGGTTATGAGATACCGGTTACCTGTTACATAGAAGGGCAAAAATCAATCGCATTTCAGGATCTGACCACCGGCACCGCCGACAACAGGCTGTTCGCGGTTGGATTGAACCTCACCGTTGTGGCGGAACTTCCTATCCTGGCTTATATGCAGCAAACCACCGGCACCATAACGGTAAAAGCGAAAATTCTGGAGGAATGAGATGGCCACAAAGACCACCACAGCCCCGGAAACTGATTCAAAACGCACTCAGCTATTCCTGCAATCTGTTTCAATTGGGCAGAACGAAATCCCTCGCGAAATGATCGTAGGATGTACCTATGTCGAACCTGGGGAGCTATCTGGTCCCCAGCTTATGCTCATGGTCAGGGATTCAACGGCTTACGTGGTCAATAAGCTGGGGGTGAAATTTGGGACAATAATGACAGTTTCACTTGGTGATCCGGAAGGTCATGGCGGCATCCTCTTCTCGGAAGAGTTCTTTGTTCTTAAAGCGCCGCGCAAGGACGATACTGTACTGATTTACGCGTTTAGTAACCCGGTGCGGTTATTAAAAGTTCCGTCCACCAGCGCACAGTATTTTGTTGATAAGCCACCATCAGCCGTAGTTTCCTCTCTTGCCCCTGGTCTGAAGGTAAATGCTGACTCATTCAGAAAAACATCCACATACCACCTAAATGTTGGAGAAAAACCGACCAAGGTATTGCAGGAGATAGCCCGGGATACCGGTTCTATGTGCTGGGCATCCAGGGGGACGATCAATTTTAAAAGTATGGAAAAAATGGCAAACGCCGCTCCATTGCTTACTTATGAGTCCGCCAATCCCAACACATCCGGATTTACAATTAGTCAGTTCAACATCCTGAATGCCGATTATGAATACCAGCGCCGCCACAATTACAGAATGGCCAGTTATGACATGACCAAAGGTGTGGTTTACTCAGGTAACCAGGAAGACCCCATTAAATTTACGAGCAATCCCGATCCTACCGCGCTGGCGAACTACAACAAATTCATTCTCCCCCGCCTCGATATGCTGGTGGAAGGAAATGCCGCGCTAACTCCGGGTACGACGCTGAAAATTGTCGTGCATAACACGGCAGGTGACGGAGAACTCGATGAATCAATCCCTGACAAAATGATAGTGATGTCCGTGACTCATTTCGAAGACCGCTTTCGTTTTGTCAGCCGTGCACAGTTAGGAGTGGTGAATGGGTAGTTTGACAGGGAAGTATCGGGCTGTAGTGGTAAGCGTCGATGACCCTAAAGGTCTGATGCGTACACAAATACGTGTTGTCGGCATGATGGATGGGTTACCAGATGCCTCATTGCCGTGGGCAGAAGCTATATTGTCCAATGCAAACACGTTTTCACCATTTCTGCCCGGCGATAAAGTATGGGTAGAATTTCCCTACAATGGGGATTCTCGATGGCCATTGATAATCGGTTATGCACAGGATGCATCCGGTGGCGCTCCCAATGTGCCGCCTGAAGCGTCAGGACAAGGTGAAGGCTATGTACCGCCTGAAGTCGAAGGTGCACCAGCACAACCATCAACCAGCGCCAAAAAAGACTTTATTTCGTCGCGGAACGGACTAATGGAGGTCCGGACGGCGGGCGGAGCCTGGGCCGTTACGCACTTGAAAAGTGGAACAACAATCGGGTTCAACGAGGCCGGGGAGTTATATGCCATTTCTCAAGGTCCGGCATTCATCTCTTCCGCAGGAAATCTCGATATAAAGTCAGGCGCGGATGTCGCCCTGAAGGCGGGGGGAAGTATGGCGATAGAGGCCAGCGGGAATCTATCCATAAAAGCCGCTCAAGTCTCTGTTGACAAGGCTTAAAAAAAGCCCGGCGATCGGGCTTTTCTTTTATAATGGGTTCAATTTTTATCCGTTACCGCACGACGGTTTCTGCGTGATAAACGTCTCAAGCATCTTTTCCGCAATTGCCGACCAGGTGTGACACTGGACCTTTTCAGCATTTTTCACGCGATCAACGCGAGCAATAACCTCATCCCAATCAATCCGCGACTTGATAACCATATGGTTCACCAAAGCCAGGCGATCTGGCGGAAGGCAATCGGGAGGCGTTAATACCAACGCCCCGCACATTGCCGCCTCAAGAACAGTTAATCCAAGGCTTTCGGGATGCGTAACGATAAAAACGTCACTCTTACGCAATTCAGCTGCAAATTCGGTTGCTGGTACCGGCGTCCGTCTGTATGGGGTTACCGATATATTCCCCGGATCAATGGTAATCAATCCGTCATCGGTCAACGTTCTGGCCTCATACGGAACGGTCAGACGCTGAAGGTTCATAAGGATACTTAAGGAGTGATCAAAACCACTAACATCAAATGCAGCGTGGTCTACAAAAATACGCAGAACATCGTCTGTTTTGGTTTCCAGATGGAACAGATCCTGATTCGCTGCCCATCCAACATGTTTGTTAAAGCGATTATGACGCTCTAACCTGTCGGGATTATCCAGGTACCGCCAGGTATCATCGCGGACAGTAAAAGTAATATCGACTGGTGCCGAATCCAGCATAGAACCGTCGTATACCTGGGCTACCCATCCAGTGAATCGACGACGCAGTTGCACGCCTATTTCCCTGGGCACCGTAGTAAAATACCGCAATCCTGGCGCTAAAATGGCTTTCGCAGAACACGAGGTCGCAGCGGTCAACACAGCTTCAACATAATCCTCCGGGCTTTCGACGCTGGGGGAATATGGACGATGGTATTGCAATGTTACCCCTGCCTCACTAAAGGCGCAGGCCAGGTTATAAGCCCACATTTCCGTATATGTTTTCACATCACTGATAGCTTTAAATTTTCGCCCAATGATCAGGATGTTCATCGGCTTTTCCTCATTCCATTGCATTAATAATCCTCTTGCCAGTCAGCACCGGCATAGTTATCAAACCGTGAGTATTGACCGTTAAAAGCCAATCTCACCGTGCCAATTGGGCCATTTCGTTGCTTACCGATAATTACCTCGGCAATGCCCTTCATTTCGCTATCCGGGTGATAAACTTCGTCACGATACAGAAACATGATCAGGTCTGCGTCCTGCTCAATTGCTCCTGATTCACGTAAATCTGAATTTACCGGTCGTTTGTCCGCACGCTGTTCAAGCGATCGATTAAGTTGTGACAATGCCACCACCGGTACTTGTAATTCCTTCGCCAAAGCCTTCAGTGAGCGAGAAATCTCGGCAATTTCCAGCGTTCGGTTATCTTGCAGCTCGGGGACGCGCATAAGTTGCAGGTAGTCGATCATAATCATGCTCAAACCACCATTTTCTTTATAAACACGACGAGCGCGGGAACGAAGCTCTGTAGGTGTCAGGGCGCTTGAGTCATCAATAAAAATATTCTGCTTGTCCAACAGAATCCCCATTGCGCCAGAAACCCGCGCCCAATCCTCGTCGTTAAGTTGCCCTGTTCGAATACGAGTCTGATCAACGCGTGCAAGAGAAGCCAGTGAGCGCATCATCAGCTGGTGGCTCGGCATCTCAAGGCTAAAAACCAATACGGGCTTATCGTTACGGACTGCGGCATTTTCGACGAGATTCATCGCAAACGTAGTCTTCCCCATCGATGGGCGGGCGGCGACAATAATGAGATCGGACGCCTGAAGTCCTGCCGTCTTCTTATTGAGATCGGTAAATCCGGTATCAAGCCCCGTTACACCATCATGCGGTCGCTGAAACAACTCTTCTATGCGAGATACCGTTGCATCGAGAATGCTGGCGATATCTTTTGGACCACTACCGCTCTTTTGTCGTTTTTCAGCTATTTCAAAAACGCGGCGCTCGGCCATATCCAGCAATTCATTGCTGCCCCTGCCATCCTGCGCATATCCAGCTTCGGCTATTTCATTTGCGACGGAAATCATTTCACGAACAACCGCGCGTTCACGAACGATATCCGCATAAGCACAAATATTTGCCGCGCTGGGCGTGTTCTTTGACATCTCCGCAAGGTACGCAAAACCACCGGCGCGTTCTAATTTACCGTTCTGTTCAAGTGCTTCAGCAAGTGTTATCAAATCAATCGGTTTGCCATGACTTAATAACCTCTCCATCTCACTGAAAATTTCACGATGAGCACTGGTATAAAAATCATCAGCAACTATACGATCTGCAACTTCATCCCAGCGGCAGTTATCAAGCATTAAGCCACCAAGTACAGCTTGTTCTGCACTAAGGGAATTTGGCATGGATTCAAGAGGGGATGCAGACATTAGCACTCCACCCAGGCGTGCTGAATGTCAGATATAATCGGCATACTCAAATCACTCCTAACGATATGAGTCATCACCAGAAAATCAGGATTAATGCGCCGGACTCTTCCCGGCTGTCACACCGAATCGCCAGGATGGTGAGTCCCTGTATCCGCTATCCCTCCAACGGTGACTTGCACATTCCGGCTACCTGGTTTGTTGCCTGAGCTAGGGGAAAAGGTAACCCCTTTAACGTCACCAGACCGCTAACGACGCATGTGCCAGACGCCGTGTTACAACCAAATATGGTGGCCCCTACCGGACTTGAACCGGTGACCGTGCGATTATGAGTCGCCAGCTCTAACCACTGAGCTAAAGGGCCGGATTACTGCCAATTTTGCTTACGCTTTTATTTCACCGGAACAAACGGAACAGCGGCATTACTGGTCATATACTGCGGTAATGTACCGTTCCATTTGTTGATCGCTTCCAACTCCATAACACCGGGGTTCTGGCGCAGAGCTTCACCACGTAAACGAATGGCATCAGCTTCGGCCTGGGCTTTTGTGCGAATAGCATCAGCCTGTCCGGCAGCTTCCGCGCGCAGCATGTTGGCCTCTGCTTCACGTTGTTTGACCTCTTGCTCGCGTTGCAGGGTTTTTTGGTTTGCCGTAACTTTGGCGTTAATACTGTCAATAACTGTTGGCGGATATTCTGGCTTACCTACATAAGAGAGGCTCATCACCTGAATGCCGATTGGCGTCATTTCTTCCTGAATGTCTTTAAGGGCTGCATCAAGCAATTCAGATTTGCCACCGTCGATAAATTTGTCGGTGGTCATTTTGCTGGCTAACCGGTTCAGAGCATCTGCAACCTTCTGGCGTAGATCGGTATCAGTAATATCATCTACACCTTTGCGATAGGTCTGAAATACCGTTGTGACTTTTGCTGGATCAACCTTGTAGGCTACGCCGATGTGGTAACCAATGGTTGTTCCGTCGCTCATCTGGAAGCTGAACGGCTCATCGTATGTCTTCATTTGCTTAAAGGTCGGGAAGATATAAACTTCAGTATTCAAGCCTGTCCAGTAGCGACCAACACCAACTACTTCACCGATACCTTTATCATCCCCCAGCTTATTTACTTTGATCCCTACGTTACCTGGCTCTACCCGATCGCATCCGGTCAGACATAAAGAACCCAAAATAATCGCTGCACTAATCAACGTTTTTTTCATTAATTAATTTCCTGGTTTTTTCACGAAAAAAGACTACTGCGAAAGCCGGGTAAATGAGCGCGAGAAGGACTCCCAACAATACAAGTATTGTGCTGTTAGATGAGATCATATTTGGCAAAAGCCAAACATACAGAACCAGTGACACAATCAAACAGAGGACGGCATAAATATATAACCGCACCCATAGCGTTCGACATTTGTTCGGATTGTTCTGCATCCTCTCACTCCATTATTTAACGAATAAAAAAGCTGCGGTGCCGGGTGCCTCCCGGTGTCCTTTGGCTGGTTATCCACCGTGGACGGGGAAACAAGGAGAAATGAATGGACTGATATAACCATTTCCCCGCGTGCGCTTAGCCGCATTCACCGCAACGGAAAGAGCATTCCTGGTGGACCTGTAGATTGGGATATGAACCCGTTACAGGAGAATGCTCTTACCTGTTACGTGCTCCGTTTCGTGGAGCTAACGGCGGGTGATCAGACCGCACCAGACTGGACTTATTTCAGCGTTATGCTCATGCCAGAGAATCAAACTGTGATGGTCGGTGCTGAACTCCGACACAGGGTTGTAGCAAGCCCCGCAAAGCGCGCACTACTGTAGTTGCGGCACATCAGCCTGTGCATTCACCACAATGTTGAGAACACTGGTTGTCACGCTGCAACGCAACATTTATTCGTAGATTGGGATATGACCCCGTTACGCCAGTGTTCTCAACGTTGTAGTGCCGGTTACGGTTCCGGCCAGGCCTCTTCCTCAACGGGGTGTTCTCCATACGGACTACCGTTTATTGGTCGTTCCTGCGGTTTATGTTGTGAAGCCAGATGCTTATCTTCTGGTTGCTTCAAAGAGCTGCACTTCATCACAACGGTAAGAGCACTCGATGCATTTAAGCCAAGCCCCATAAGGGAGAATGCCCTTACCTGTTGTGTTGTGATGACCGGTGCTGATCTCCGGCTTGCGGTTATTTCAGACTCTCACGGGCGTTTAATTGCCCCGCCGAACAGCTCTTTTCCGCAATAGCTGCAATGTCTTTCGCGCATCAGCCTGCGCATTCATCACAACGGTAAGGGTACTTCGTAGGGATTCGAACCCTCTGCCAAGCTCGGCGATCTCCGACGTCGCAAAATACCCTTACCTGTTGTGCTGGTGCCGATTAACGGACTCGAACCGCTGACATCCTGCTTACAAGGCAGGCGCTCTACCAACTGAGCTAAACCGGCATTGGCGATGGTGGATGGATTTGAACCATCGACCCGTTGATTAACAGTCAACCGCTCTAACCGCTGAGCTACACCATCACTTGCCGGGTACGTCTCCGGCGAGGGCTTCCACCTCCGTATGCTTTTCGGCGCACCGCGCCCTGGCTGCAATTCGGTAACAGGGGATGCACAACCCTGGCTTCCAGCGTGATTAGCGCCTTCAGCATGACGGGATATACCCGTAAATTCGTGGAACTGTACCCAAAGTGCTGTTAAGCACCGCTGTTACGCTGAAAAGAAAACGCAACAGGAAAGGACGCTGACCAACAGAAGGCCCCTTCTCGTTCATCTGGTTAATCACACCAGCGCCCTTACCTGTTGTGCCTCCCCGTTCCCTAATACACAGACGGGGACACTCTGCGGTCGATTTTTTGACGGGGGACGACTCATACCCCGTGGCATCTGGCTTCTTAGGCCGCTACCATCATCAGATCATCGTTTGCATTTACTTTAATGGTCAGTTTCTAAACCGCCGCAAAGTCGCTAACCATGACGAAAACCCTGAAAAAAACGCCCACCCGAAGATGGGCAAACTGGAAGCTCGTAACGCACTTCGGCGTTGCCACTTAGGCGCATGGTCAACCTGGCAACTCGGTGGTTTGTCTGGGAGGACTAGGCCCAGCCATGCTTACCGCCGCGCCTGTCGCGGCTAACAGCTAAATCGCTCTATAAATCACGATTCATTGAGGCGATATTACACTAATAAATTTATTAGAGCAATATACCCAAAACGTCATGAGCTACACCTCGAGTGTCCCCCTTACAAGACACAGAACGTCTGGCAAAAAGAGGTTCCACTCTGAAGCCACTGTCATGATAAAGCTCTCTGATGTTTGGCGCGCCACTGTTAGTAATGAGAACCTTTGCACCTCGACGATGAGCATCCGTCAACAGAGACACCAGGCGTTTTTGCTCTTCAAACTTAAAGTCATGACCGGAATAGTTCGTGAATCCCTCTGTATTTGGAAGCGGTTCATACGGCGGATCGCAAAAGATGACATCTCCTTCTCCGGCAGCTTCAATCACCGCTGCAAAATCACCGCATACAAACTCAGACCGCCCTTCCGCACCGAGGAAGGCTTCCATCTCCTGTAATGGGAAATACGGAGTTTTATACTTCCCGTAACCGACATTGAACTCACCGGCCTGGTTGTAACGCGTCAATCCGTTAAAACAATGTCGGTTCAGGAACAAAAACGCCGCTGCGCGATGTAAATCATCATAGACTTGTTTGTTAAACGCATTCCGTACTGCCAGGTATCCTTCCTGTGTGTTGTAGTCCTGGAAGAAACGATGCGCCAGTGTGATAAGTGAATGCGCCTCGCGTTGCAGAGTCTTGTAAAAGTTAATCAGGTCAGCATTCACATCATTTAGCAGATTTTCCTGGTATCCGGCATTCGTGAAGACAGCTCCGCCACCGACAAAAGGTTCGATCAGGCGCTTCCCTTCTGGCAAATAGCGAAAGATTTGTTCCAGAACACCAAATTTTCCACCAGCCCATTTGAATATGGACCGTTCGAATTCTGCCGCTGGTTTAACTTTTCGCTCTTTTGTTTCACTTCCTTCTTTCTGCCGACATACGGCCTTAGTAATCCGATCGCCAATCCAGCGCATTACTGGTATTGCCATACTATTGCCGATCGCTTTGTAACGCGGTCCGTCAGCTGCAAGCATCGCGGCCTCTTCTTCGCTTAAATCTGGATAGTGATTGCGAAGATATGCCAGTTCATCTGAATTAACTTTTTTACGCTTTTCCGTCGGGATCAACGTATGCCCATCAGGAAAACCTTGCAGCCTTTCACATTCGACAGGGGTAAGACGGCGGACAGCTACTTCTGCGTTTCTTACTTCATAGCAAACAGCTGTTGGATTTTTAGCCATTAGAGATGGTGAAGTATTCTTAGTTGCAGCATGTTGTGTACCGCTCATACGCTCAGGAAAAGCCAATGTAACAAGATGCTCATGGCTTTCTTGCTCTCGTGCCCGCAATGTACCATGCCCTTCTGACCAAAAACCTGCTCCTGTGCTGCTAAAAACGGCAAGGTCAGTGGCATCTTTAAAATCTCTTGCCTTTACTGTCGATGCGGTTTCATCGTCAATATATTCCCCAAATGCTGCCATCCTGAAAGCGTTTACGGCTTTCGTCGATTTCATACCGGGTGGCATGTCAGCATGTAGGCATGGATTTAGGCTTTCGCCACTGATTGCAGCGCCATTTGCAATAATGGCGGAAGCGATTTCCTTCTTTTTTCGGCTCGGCGCAATATTCCGGCGCACGCCTTCGAACTCAAAAAGTACCGTTGCGGGATCGAGGTCTGTTCGAGCACTTGCGACAACAAACACGCGTCGGCGTCGTTGTGCCACTCCGAAGTATTGGGCATCAAGGATTCTCCAGGCCACCTTTCGCTGCGGTCCATAAATACAACCACACTGCGGCCACTTTGGAGCATGGCAACCGGTTTTGCCATCCCACCGCCAGAACGCGTTACTTTTTCCTGATTCAGGTCGATCACCTGGTTCAAATGGCGCATCTTCTCCAGCCAATCCGGCAAGGAAACATCCGAAGGCGTTATCTGCCGATGACAGGACTCCTGGGACATTTTCCCAGACGATAACTGTCGGTTTGAGGAAGGACTCAGACCGTTTGTCGTCAATTGCATTTGCAAGCTCCACATACTTCAAAGTTAGCGCGCCGCGTTCATCATCAAGCCCACCACGTAAGCCCGCGATACTGAATGCCTGACAAGGCGTACCCCCGACGAGCACATCAGGGGATTCGATTTCCCCAGCCAGGACTTTTTTGGCAAGTTTTGTCATGTCGCCAAGGTTGGCGACATGGGGCCAGCGGTGCGCAAGAACGGCAGATGGAAAAGGCTCGATTTCAGCAAACCACGCCGGACGCATACCCAACGGTTCCCAGGCAATACTCGCGGCTTCAATTCCACTGCAAACAGATCCATAGCACAGCTCTTTCACTGCTTAGCCTCTCCACCAAGGGCATTTACCAGAGCATCAACCAGGCACGAAATTTCACTGGTCAACAGGAAGAAATCTGCGTCCAGTCGCTGCGCAACATCTTCACTATCAATATCAGAGTTCTGCTCAAGCAATTCATCCGCAAATTTGACGCTGGTAAGGCTGAAGTTATGGTCCAGTGTAAATTTAATGCGGTTCTGCCAGTCGAGTGCCAACTTAGTAACGAGCTTGCCAGCTTCCAGGTGTGTGGAAATTTCATCGCTTCCCAAATCCTGCTTTTTCACTCGGGCAATACCGCCATCCTCAAGCACTGCCTTAAGTTCTGCCGCATCCCCCATTTGAAATCCCTGTGGAGCACTACCATCACGTACCCAGTCGGTCAGCGTTAATTCAATGGGATTTTCAACACTCAGGGGAACAACAGGAAGAGAACCCAGAGACTTACGCATAAGCGCGAGCATATCCTCTGCCTGCCGCGCGCTGGCATTGATATAGATACGTTTAGTTGAACCGTCGTAGATCGCCTGGATAACAGAAAACTTTGAAAAAGCCCGTGGCAGAAGAGAATGCAGAACTTCGTCTTTCAGGGAGTCCTTCTCTGTTTTCTTCAGTTTACGCGCTTGTTCTTGCTCAAGTTTTTCAATTTTTTCTTGAATAGCTCGCTGGATAACCGGCGGGGGAAGAATTTTTGTTTCGCGCTTTGCTTCAACAAGGATAAAACCATTTCCATGCATAGCGATAACTTCGGAATTATCACCAAATGGAGATACAAAACCGAACTTGGCCATATCCTGACTACCGCATGGCGTGAAAAGGATCATTTTCTTTTTATCTTCTAAGTCGGTCAGATCCGCCTCACGAGAAAGTTTATAAATAGTAATGTTTTTCCAGTGCTTAAACATGTTGTAACCCTTGAATATCAACCACAGAAAGCTCGTCTTTGTAGAAAAAGGCCAGGTTGTGGCACCCCCTCGTTTGAGCGTATGAGCTGGGACCAATTTCGTTCTTCCAGACAAATGGCTTCAAATCCGTACGGCGAAGCATAAAAACGCGATTTGTTCCGCTCTGATTCCCAATGAGGCAAAAGCCTTCTTTCACCTTGATAGCCTGCAAGTTGTCGAGTTCACCGCTGGTTACACGGCTATCGAACTCCTTGCGGCTTATTAGCTCCATCTGCATCTGACGACTCCAAACAAATGCCCATTGAAGGGCGATGGCTGAATGGTACCGAAAACACGACATAAAAAACAATATTTATTAGAGCAATTTTGCAATAAGTAAACGCCATACAGACCACAAATAACCTGAGTTAAAATAACGAAAATCAGAGCAAATCATTGGTGATGACGTGGCAAGTATTGCAACAAAAGACAGCATTTGTTCGGGGCACGGAGGATTCCCATCCAGGCCTCCCGTAGAGAGCGAACCACTACTTAAAGTCAACGGAGTCGAAGTGTTAGTTGATGGTAAGCAATATGCACAGCATACCGATGGGAACAGCACGCACGGCGGGCAAGCTATATCAACCAGGGCATGGTTTACCGTCAACGGGAAAGGGATCGTATGCGTTGGTGATCCTGTTTCATGCGGCTCTACCGTTGCAGCCGGAGACGGCCTGGTTCAGGTAAGTTAGGAGATATCATGCTGGAAAAAGACTACCAGTTATCCGCATATAAAAAATTGGCCGCCGCCGGTGGGATGAAAACACCTGGTGCCATAACATCGGCACGAAACAGTGCTAACACAGCAAAACTGCTTGCAGAAGAATTGACCGGATTAATTCTGGATACAATTGTCTATCCCGACACTATTACCAGCTATGTTTCAACGATCAGAACAACCGCAACCGGTTTAACGAATATTGGAGGGCTGGCAACTCAGCACGCGGACCTGTTGGCTGGTTATGCTGATCTGTCAATGCTCCTTCAACTCGATATTGGTTGGGATGTTTACTGTCGTGCTAATGAGCGAGAAGTTTCAGAACTGCCGATCTCTATTGCCATTGGTGACGCGACTACAACGAAATCGCTTGAGGACGCTGTAAATGCGCTTAATACGTCGAGTTTAGTCGCTGCTATGGAGGACATTAACCAGACCCTTAACACAGGCTCAGGAAGCTCGTCAGGCTCTGATTCAGGTGGCGGCGCAGTCACTCCCCCACCAGCACTGACAGAACAACAAGTTGAAGCACTGAAGGAAGCTACTGAACAATTTGGTGCTTTTTTCGACCAGACAACAGTACCGGTAGCAGCATTGCAACAGCAGTATGAACGAGCGAAGGAAAGCGCCAGCGTAGCCATAACTGCTTATAACCATGCTATCGGTACCGCGCTTGCGGAAGCATCAGCAAATAAGGCCAGCACAGCCAGCGCAGTTGCCGCTTTGGTTCCTGATTCTGTTCTTGATGAATTAAACAAAGCGGCACAGTAACAAAGGACTTCATTGATAATTTTTCTTCAGGAGGAAGACATGTCATTCTTTTCTACGTTAAAAACAGCTTTGTCTTTGAAGGAGAAACTTGCTGCTACTGGTGTTCTTGTTCTGATTTGCGCACTTGTTGGTGCTGGGTTTGCATGGGAACGTCATCAGCTAAAGCAAGCCATAGAGAAAATTGGCAGTCTTGATCAGGCTGTTAAGGAACGTGATAAGTCAATAATGGATCTTAACCAGACCATTGAGACGATGAACAAAGCAGAGCAACATTTTCACAGCCAGGAAGTGAAAAATGAATCAGAACAAGCCAAGTATGCTGACAGGCAAATGGAACGAAAAGCTGAAGTTCAGAAACAACTGGTTGCGGCGGGTAATGTTCGCCAGCGTATTCCTGCTGACACTCAGCGGTTGCTCCGGGAGTCGATCAGCGAATTTAACGCCGACGCCGACAAAGGTTAACCACCCTGCCCCCAAAAGTGCATTTATGTGCAGGATGCCAGAGTTTAGCAGTGAATATTTTGATGATCTGCCAGCGTATATCCTCGATACAGAAACGATGCTGATGGGGATTAACAGGAAGAATCGCAACGTTAATGATTACAACCGAGCTATTAGCGGTAACTAAAAGGGATTTTTATGTCTGATAAAGTAACAGTAAAGCAAACTATCAACAAAGTGACTTCAATCTACAAAATTGAGCAAATCACTGTTGGCAAGCCAGGATCTGAACAATACCGTCGTGCTTTCGAGCTTGCCGATCAGCTTGGTTTAAAACACCCGGATTGCATTGAGCATGTATTTCCGACCTATGCTGATGAGCAATGTACTCATGTTCTTACCGAAGAGGATTTTTTCAGCACTGAAGAACGAGAAGGCGTTGATCGCTGCATTGGTGTGATTTGTTCTTCGGTAAGTGATGAGTTATTCCCTAATGTGCCTGAATATGGTGGTATTGGATACCAATTCCTGTACGAGGGCGATGAGCTTAAATGCTATGAACATGGTCTTCTCATCGAAAGCGTAGAATAATACGACTCCCTTCCAACCGGCTACGTTGGCCGGTTTTTCACTTATCCACATTATCCACTGGATAGATCCAATAATCAGGTCCATACAGATCCCAATTAGATCCATATAGATCCCTGATCGTTGCAGGCCGCGCCACGTCTGGCTTAGAAGTGTATCGCGATGTGTGCTGGAGGGAAAACGATGTGTGCTGGAGGGATAAAAATGTGTGCTGACGGGTTGCTAATGTGTGCTGGCGGGATATAGGATGTGTGCTGACGGGAAAGCCTGGGTAGTTATCACCACTTATAAAAACTATCCACACAATTCGGAAAAAGTAATATGAATCAATCATTTATCTCCGATATTCTTTACGCAGACATTGAAAGTAAGGCAAAAGAACTAACAGTTAATTCAAACAACACTGTGCAGCCTGTAGCGTTGATGCGCTTGGGGGTATTCGTGCCGAAGCCATCAAAGAGCAAAGGAGAAAGTAAAGAGATTGATGCCACCAAAGCGTTTTCCCAGCTGGAGATAGCTAAAGCCGAGGGTTACGATGATATTAAAATCACCGGTCCTCGACTCGATATGGATACTGATTTCAAAACGTGGATCGGTGTCATCTACGCGTTCAGCAAATACGGCTTGTCCTCAAACACCATCCAGTTATCGTTTCAGGAATTCGCTAAAGCCTGTGGTTTCCCCTCAAAACGTCTGGATGCGAAACTGCGTTTAACCATTCATGAATCACTTGGACGCTTGCGTAACAAGGGTATCGCTTTTAAGCGCGGAAAAGATGCTAAAGGCGGCTATCAGACTGGTCTGCTGAAGGTCGGGCGTTTTGATGCTGACCTTGATCTGATAGAGCTGGAGGCTGATTCGAAGTTGTGGGAGCTGTTCCAGCTTGATTATCGCGTTCTGTTGCAACACCACGCCTTGCGTGCCCTTCCGAAGAAAGAAGCTGCACAAGCCATTTACACTTTCATCGAAAGCCTTCCGCAGAACCCGTTGCCGCTATCGTTCGCGCGAATCCGTGAGCGCCTGGCTTTGCAGTCAGCTGTTGGCGAGCAAAACCGTATCATTAAGAAAGCGATAGAACAGCTTAAAACAATCGGCTATCTCGACTGTTCTATTGAGAAGAAAGGCCGGGAAAGTTTTGTAATCGTCCATTCTCGCAATCCAAAGCTGAAACTCCCCGAATAAGTGTGTGCTGGAGGGAAACCGCATTAAAAAGATGTGTGCTGCCGGGAAGGCTTGTCCAATTTCCTGTTTTTGATGTGCGCTGGAGGGGGACGCCCCTCAGTTTGCCCAGACTTTCCCTCCAGCACACATCTGTCCATCCGCTTTTCCCTCCAGTGCACATGTAATTCTCTGCCTTTCCCTCCAGCACACATATTTGATACCAGCGATCCCTCCACAGCACATAATTCAATGCGACTTCCCTCTATCGCACATCTTAGACTTTTATTCTCCCTCCAGCACACATCGAAGCTGCCGGGCAAGCCGTTCTCACCAGTTGATAGAGAGTGAAGCTTGGCTGCCCATTGAAGCAGGAAATCACCAAAATGATTCAGGCTACAACCTGAACGTAGAAGAAATCCGCGTCCTTTATGCGTGGAGGATGCCAAAGCATGTTGTGACACACTTGGCAAAGGAGTAAGCATGCAGAGAATGCTATGTACAAGCATCTACGCATACATTATTATTTTATGCAGCATTTTTAATTAAATTCAAAAATACAGCATAAAGGATGACTTTCGATGAGTGATTCCAGCCAGCTTCACAAGGTTGCTCAAAGAGCAAACAGAATGCTCAATGTTCTGACTGAACAAGTACAGTTGCAAAAGGATGAGCTACACGCGAACGAGTTTTACCAGGTCTATGCGAAAGCGGCACTGGCAAAATTGCCTCTACTGACTCGAGCGAACGTTGACTATGCCGTAAGTGAAATGGAAGAAAAGGGTTATGTTTTCGATAAACGCCCTGCTGGCTCTTCAATGAAATATGCGATGTCAATTCAGAACATCATTGACATATATGAACATCGCGGAGTGCCAAAATACCGGGATCGCTACAGCGAAGCGTATGTGATTTTCATCTCCAATCTTAAAGGCGGTGTGTCAAAAACTGTATCGACGGTTTCTCTGGCGCATGCAATGCGTGCCCACCCTCATCTTCTGATGGAAGATTTAAGAATTCTGGTTATTGACCTTGATCCGCAATCTTCAGCAACGATGTTTTTAAGCCATAAACACTCTATTGGTATCGTAAACGCAACATCTGCACAGGCTATGTTGCAGAATGTAAGCCGTGAAGAGCTGTTAGAGGAGTTTATTGTTCCTTCTGTTGTACCTGGGGTTGACGTTATGCCTGCGTCGATTGACGATGCCTTTATTGCATCCGATTGGAGAGAGCTGTGCAATGAGCATCTACCGGGTCAGAACATCCATGCAGTCCTGAAAGAAAATGTGATTGATAAGCTGAAGAGCGATTATGACTTTATCCTCGTTGATAGTGGTCCTCACCTTGACGCCTTCCTGAAAAATGCTTTGGCCTCGGCCAATATACTGTTTACACCTCTGCCGCCTGCAACGGTTGATTTCCACTCATCGCTTAAATACGTTGCCCGCCTTCCTGAGTTGGTGAAACTCATTTCGGATGAAGGCTGCGAGTGCCAGCTTGCGACTAACATTGGTTTTATGTCCAAGTTGAGTAACAAGGCAGACCATAAGTATTGCCATAGCCTGGCTAAAGAAGTGTTCGGTGGGGATATGCTTGATGTCGTCCTCCCTCGCCTTGACGGTTTTGAACGCTGCGGCGAGTCTTTTGACACTGTTATTTCAGCTAACCCGGCAACGTATGTTGGTAGTGCTGATGCATTGAAGAACGCGCGAATTGCCGCGGAAGATTTTGCTAAAGCAGTTTTTGACCGTATTGAATTTATCAGATCTAACTGAGGAGTAAGAAACCCCCATGTCAAAGAAAAACAGACCAACAATTGGGCGAACCCTTAATCCTTCAATATTAAGCGGATTTGATAGTTCTTCAGCCTCTGGCGATCGAGTCGAGCAGGTATTCAAGTTATCAACTGGTCGCCAGGCCACATTTATTGAAGAGGTAATACCTCCGAACCAGGTAGAAAGCGATACCTTTGTTGATCAGCATAACAACGGGCGTGACCAGGCATCTCTTACGCCAAAATCATTAAAAAGTATCCGAAGCACTATTAAGCATCAGCAATTTTACCCTGCAATAGGTGTTAGACGGGCTACAGGGAAAATTGAAATTTTGGATGGTTCCCGGCGTCGAGCTTCTGCCATCTTAGAGAACGTAGGGTTGCGGGTTTTAGTCACGGACCAGGAGATCAGCGTTCAGGAAGCGCAAAATTTAGCGAAAGACGTTCAGACAGCATTGCAGCACAGCATTCGAGAAATAGGTCTGCGTTTGATGCGAATGAAAAATGATGGGATGAGTCAGAAGGATATTGCAGCCAAAGAAGGGCTGTCTCAGGCGAAGGTCACGCGTGCTCTCCAGGCAGCGAGTGCTCCGGAAGAATTAGTCGCCCTTTTCCCTGTGCAGTCGGAATTAACCTTTTCGGACTACAAAACGCTTTGTGCTGTTGGCGACGAAATGGGGAACAAGAATTTAGAGTTTGATCAGCTTATTCAAAACATATCCCCGGAAATAAACGACATCTTATCCATTGAAGAAATGGCCGAAGATGAAGTTAAAAATAAAATCCTGCGCTTGATAACAAAGGAAGCCTCACTACTCACGGATAAAGGTTCTAAAGATAAGTCCGTAGTTACTGAATTATGGAAATTTGAGGACAAGGATCGCTTTGCAAGGAAGCGCGTGAAAGGCCGTGCATTTTCTTATGAGTTTAATCGACTCTCAAAAGAGTTACAGGAAGAACTCGACAGGATGATTGGGCATATCCTTAGAAAGAGCCTCGATAAAAAGCCGAAGCCTTAAACTTTCGCCATTCAAATTTCACTATTAACTGACTGTTTTTAAAGTAAATTACTCTAAAATTTCAAGGTGAAATCGCCACGATTTCACCTTGGATTTTACCTTCCTCCCCTCCTCCCGAAAAAAATAAAAAAATTGCTTGTCACGAGAAAGTCAACAAGTGACTTTCAATAAAATCTCTTCCGAAAAGGGATTCACACAAGTGCCTTGTGTTTAAGGAAGAGTAAATTGAGTAACTTACGCGAATACCAGAATCGTATTGCAGATATCGCAAAACGCTCTAAAGCTGTGCTTGGCTGGGCAAGCACTGCGCAGTTCGGTACTGATAACCAATTCATTAAAGATGATGCCGCGCGTGCCGCATCTATCCTTGAAGCTGCACGTAAAGACCCGGTTTTTGCGGGTATCTCTGATAATGCCACCGCTCAAATCGCTACAGCGTGGGCAAGTGCACTGGCTGACTACGCCGCAGCACATAAATCTATGCCGCGTCCGGAAATTCTGGCCTCCTGCCACCAGACGCTGGAAAACTGCCTGATAGAGTCCACCCGCAATAGCATGGATGCCACTAATAAAGCGATGCTGGAATCCGTCGCAGCAGAGATGATGAGCGTTTCTGACGGTGTTATGCGTCTGCCTTTATTCCTCGCGATGATCCTGCCTGTTCAGTTGGGGGCAGCTACCGCTGATGCGTGTACCTTCATTCCGGTTACGCGTGACCAGTCCGACATCTATGAAGTCTTTAACGTGGCAGGTTCCTCTTTTGGTTCTTATGCTGCTGGTGATGTTCTGGACATGCAATCCGTCGGTGTGTACAGCCAGTTACGTCGCCGCTATGTGCTGGTGGCAAGCTCCGATGGCACTAGCAAAACCGCAACCTTCAAGATGGAAGACTTCGAAGGCCAGAATGTACCAATCCGAAAAGGTCGCACTAACATCTACGTTAACCGTATTAAGTCTGTTGTTGATAACGGTTCCGGCAGCCTACTTCACTCGTTTACTAATGCTGCTGGTGAGCAAATCACTGTTACCTGCTCTCTGAACTACAACATTGGTCAGATTGCCCTGTCGTTCTCCAAAGCGCCGGATAAAGGCACTGAGATCGCAATTGAGACGGAAATCAATATTGAAGCCGCTCCTGAGCTGATCCCGCTGATCAACCACGAAATGAAGAAATACACCCTGTTCCCAAGTCAGTTCGTTATCGCGGCTGAGCACACTGTACAGGCGGCGTATGAAGCACAGCGTGAGTTTGGTCTGGACCTGGGTTCCCTACAGTTCCGCACCCTGAAGGAATACCTGTCTCATGAACAGGATATGCTGCGTCTTCGCATTATGATCTGGCGTACTCTTGCGACCGACTCCTTTGACATCGCTCTGCCGGTTAACCAGTCCTTTGATGTATGGGCAACCATCATTCGTGGCAAATTCCAGACTGTATATCGCGACATTATTGAGCGCGTTAAATCTTCTGGTGCGATGGGGATGTTTGCTGGTGCTGATGCAGCATCTTTCTTCAAACAGTTGCCGAAGGATTTCTTCCAGCCAGCCGAAGACTATATCCAGACTCCGTATGTTCACTACATCGGTACCCTGTTCGGTAACGTGAAAGTGTACGAAGTACCTGCTGGTATTTGTAAGAACTTAACGACAGAGAACATTCAGTTCAGCTCGATGGATGTGCTGTGCTACGTCCGTGATGAAAATCCGGGTAAAGCAGGCTTCGTGACTGGTGATGCTGTCCCGGCCATCCCGTTCCAGCATCCGACCACTCCGGCGCTGGTCAACCGTACCACGCTGTGGGGTTCGGCTATCAACGATATGCACCCACGCAACGGCGCTGATTACTTCACTCGTGTAACGCTGACAATGGCCAAAAAAGGCGGGCTTAACTTCATAAGCGGCGACACGATTGATGCCGGTGACTCTGAGTAATCAGGGGAAGTTCTCCGTTTAACATAGCGCCCCCGTGCGGGGCGCATAACAGGGAAAGTTATGTCTCAATATTCAATTCAACAGTCATTAGGTAATGCATCCGGCGTCGCGGTTAGCCCGATCAATGCCGATGCGACGTTATCTACCGGTGTTGCATTAAATAGCAGCTTGTGGGCTGGTATTGGCGTATTTGCGCGTGGCAAGCCGTTTACTGTTCTTGCGGTTACTGAGTCCAATTACGAAGATGTTCTCGGCGAACCGCTGAAGCCGTCTTCCGGCTCACAGTTCGAACCAATTCGCCATGTATACGAAGCTATTCAGCAAACGTCAGGTTATGTTGTTCGTGCTGTTCCGGATGATGCGAAGTTCCCGATTATTATGTTCGATGAATCAGGCGAACCGGCTTACAGTGCGTTGCCATACGGTTCTGAAATTGAACTTGATAGCGGCGAAGCCTTTGCTATCTACGTTGATGATGGTGATCCGTGTATTTCACCTACCCGTGAGTTAACCATCGAAACGGCAACAGCGGACAGCGCAGGTAATGAACGCTTCCTCCTGAAACTGACCCAGACGACTTCGCTCGGCGTGGTAACGACCCTGGAGACACACACTGTGTCTTTGGCGGAAGAAGCGAAAGATGACATGGGCCGCTTGTGTTATCTGCCTACGGCTCTGGAAGCCCGTTCTAAATATCTGCGCGCGGTTGTTAATGAAGAGCTGATTTCGACGGCGAAAGTAACAAATAAAAAATCGCTGGCGTTCACTGGCGGTACCAACGGCGATCAGTCGAACATTTCCACTGCTGCTTACCTGCGTGCGGTGAAAGTGCTGAACAATGCGCCGTACATGTACACCGCTGTTCTCGGCCTGGGTTGCTATGACAATGCGGCGATCACTGCGTTAGGTAATATCTGTTCTGATCGCTTGATTGATGGCTTCTTTGATGTCAAACCGACATTGACGTACACGGAAGCGATCTCTGCTGTTGAAGATACCGGTTTACTTGGTACCGATTATGTAAGCTGTGCTGTCTATCATTTCCCGTTCTCCTGCAAAGACAAATGGACCCAATCCCGCGTGGTCTTCGGTCTGTCTGGCGCGGCGTATGCAGCGAAAGCTCGTGGCGTCAAGAAAAACTCCGATGTCGGCGGTTGGCATTACTCACCGGCTGGTGAAGAACGTGCCGTCATTGCTCGTGCATCACTTCAACCGCTGTATCCGGAAGACACCCCGGACGAAGAAGCTATGGTCAAGGGCCGACTCAATAAAGTATCTGTAGGTACTTCTGGCCAGATGATCATCGACGATGCTTTAACTTGCTGCACGCAGGATAACTATCTGCACTTCCAGCACGTCCCATCCCTGATGAATGCAATCAGCCGTTTCTTTGTCCAGTTAGCCCGACAGATGAAGCATAGCCCGGACGGTATTACTGCGGCTGGCCTGACTAAAGGGATGACCAAACTTTTAGATCGCTTTGTCGCCTCCGGCGCTCTGGTGGCTCCTCGTGATCCTGATGCTGACGGTACAGAACCGTATGTGCTGAAAGTTACGCAGGCGGAATTCGATAAATGGGAAGTAGTCTGGGCCTGCTGCCCGACTGGCGTAGCCCGTCGTATCCAGGGCGTACCGCTGCTTATTAAGTAAGGGAATACAATGAGCAAAAACTTTTTTCAATCCGGGGCATTTTTGGGGAATGGACTGTCTCGTTTCGCTTTGAACTCTGATCCTGTGCAGCTGATGGAGTCTGCCCGAGCAAGCGCCGAACCGCCAACAGATCCGGTTATTAATAATAATCCGGAACCGGCGGCACAGACTTACGAAAACGTTCCATCTGCCCCGGCTCCTGAGCAAATCCTGGAAGGGAAAGACGGTAAAGAATGGACCGTCGAACAGGCGCACCAGATGATTCTGGAAGCCGCAAATCGAAGTGCTATGCAGAATGCGTTGAGTGATGCGGCCGACGCCGTTTTCGCCTGGGCTGATAGCGGTGATCTGACTTTCGACTCCCTTGATGGTTTCGTTCAGGCTATCGCTGGTATCTCTGATGACGACGACTCCGAAGTTACAGAAGAACAGGACGATGCCTATAACGAAGCATGGGCAAATGTTGCTGACTTCCTCGCAGCATGCGGTGTAGATGATGACCTGATCGAAGCACTGGCTGACGATGAAGACGACGACGCAGCTGCTGATGTTGGTGCCTCTATCGCTGGTTTAGATAGCGACGACCGCGACGAACTGGAAGCGGCGTTTGTTGTTGCTGGCACTTCTGATGAAATGCTGACTGAAGCATTTAAGAAGGTTGTTCGTAACGGTGAGATCAAACTCATCCGTAAACGCCTGCGTAAAAAACGTCTGACTGCGGCTCAAAAATCGGCGCTGAAAAAAGCGCGTCGAAAAGCCCAGACCGGCGCGGCAAAACTTGCCCGCAAAAAGTCAATGAAACTGCGCCGTAAGCGCCTTGGCTAAAGGAGGAGGCCGGAGAACTCCGGCCTTTAACTTGAATGGCACCTATTCCTTATGGGGTTTACAGCCAGGCTGACGGTGTATCGCCATTTCTGAAAGTTACTTTAACGAACTCTCAGTACCAGGTTACCGGATATATCAGCCAGGGGGCGGCAATGAACATGGCCCAGAATTGGGAAGCGCCGTTTACCGGTATGTCCATGGGATCTGTTGCTGGTGCCTTCAGTGGTTTTGCGCAGGTTGGTACTGAAACAACGTCGGTTGCCCGTTGGAACAGCTTAATGGTTTGGGAAGGGGGAACACCGCCGACTTTCACGCTGCCAGTAACTTTCATCGCTTTGTTTGACCCATTCACGGAGGTTTCAGGAGCTATCGCCGCATTGTCAGCGATGATTAGCCCGGAACTTAAAGATGCCAGTATTGGTGGTCGAATCCCGGAGCGCGTGACGCTAAACATTGGTCGCCGGATCAACATCATTGATGTCGCTATCCAGGACATAAGTTTCGATCTCGATGCGCCCAGGGACAGCAATGGGCATTTCCTGAAAAACACCGTCAACCTCCAGTTGACCGGTTCTTCGATATATAACAGCTCCGATATTGTTCGGGCGTTCCAGTAAAAGGATTTTATATGGGGCACAATAACACTAAGGGAAACCGTAAATTTATTAAGGGCCGCTATACTGCCAACGCGGCCAAAGGCGAACGACTGGTATCTTCTGAATTCCAGCTCACTTTTGCAGGCCATGAAGATATCAGCGTACTGGTTCGCACGTCGCAAATTCCTGAAATGACCCGCGAGGATGTGGAGGACTATGGTCCGAATGGTGTGAAGTTCAACCAGCACGGTCCAATTCGAAACTCTGGGGAAATCCAGGTCCAGTGCGTGGAGACTATCGAAGGCGATATTCTTCAGTTCATTAAAGATCGCATTGCGGCGAAGGACTATGTTGATATCACGATGGCTGCGACCCCTGAATCCAAATCTTCCGGGGTTAATGCTGTGACAAAAGCTGCTACAACAATTGAAATGTTGGACTGCAAAATCTACAGTGATGCAATCGACTTTAGTACCGAAGATGTGACTGCCGCTGTGCGCCCGTCACTTCGTATCGTTTACAACTGGATTGAGTGGGATTAAGAGTCATCCCTTGTATTTTAAAGCTCCTTCGGGAGCTTTTTTGTGCTTAAATTATGCCGGTATAGATAGATTTTGAGCATGTTATGGAAATTGATTTTTCATACTCTCCTGAGACGATAGAAAGAAGATTCGAAATAATTGGATGCATAACTATTTCAGATGAGCATTATTGGGTTCTCTATGATGCCAATACATGGTTATGTGCCTTAGCAGAATGTCAGCCATCGTTATGTGTAGGGGAGGGGGCTTTTCGACATAAGGTGCTGGCTACACTTGAAGTGAACACGTTACGATATTGGTGTGTAGAAATACTTAGTGATAACAAAGAATTGCATTTATTATTGCTGAATAAGTGTGCTTCTCTGCGCAGAAACGCATGAGAAAACCCAACCGCTCTCCAGGAATTATCAGAAGAATATATGCGGAAAGTTATAGCTAGCTATTGAAAAGCTAAAGTAGATCGGTTAGATTTGCCTTACTCATCTACCATGTGTAGAAAGAGCGATCGAACCCGATACATAGCAATATGTGTCGGGTTCAGCTTTTTTATGTCCCAAGTGCTCTTTTTCTGCTTTGTTTGAGTGTTCTGATTTTACTGTCATAGGTTACAACATAGGCTGTTTTGAGAAGCCAATAGTCTCTACGTGCGGATAGCACAACAACGTAGTTTTCACACTCATTCCAGATTACCCACTCTTCAGTTGGTCCTCGTCTTTCAGACCAACATGATATATCGCAATGGTTATAATTCCTTATCATATGCGCGATCCAGCGAATTCGCTTGCACCGTTCAAGATCGGGTATACGTTCTTCTTCTTTTTTTCCCTCTGATACTAAATGCCAAAATCCGAACTCTTTCCCATCATATTCCGGTGAATAACGTAATCGAACAGGGAGACCCTTAAACGTTATATTAGAGATTAAAATGTCTTCTCTGACAACATCATATACATCGTCTATATACTCTTGCCAACTTCCATTGAAGTACAATAAATCTGGCATTTGAAGCATCAGCGAGCCTCCCACACGAAAATATTAAATTTACTTTCTGTTGGAAGAGTGCTTTTTAGTAACTCCCTGTTTGTATGTGATTTTATCCTGTTTATGACTTGGATTTTTCCCGCGTTGCTATTCATTCCTCGATGAACGTAGCCTAACGCACCAATGAAAAGATCCGTTAGCTGCAATTGTTGCACTTCATGAGATCGTATATGTTGAATTCTGTTTATCGACTCATGATTGTAATCATAGCGATCATTGTGAAGAACCCCTCTTAATTTCTCAATTTTTTCAATACCTAAAGTATCTTTTATATCTAGGTAGATATTGTATGTGTTGTTACTTTCTATTATGTTTTTTAAGACATAAAAAAACATCTTATAATAGAAAGTATTATGATCTTGATGGAATCGAGCATGGTCCAGTTGCTCTTTATCAGGAACAACAACACCTCTAAAGCGCAATGCTGGGTTGCTGAAGAAGTAATCTACGACATCTAAGTAAAATTCAACTTTGGACGCAGATACTTTAGTCCACTTGATTTCGAAATCAGGTTTTAGATTGTGTTTTAATTTTAATTCCTTGATGTCTCTAGCAATTTTTTTTGTGATAGAGCCAGGACACCAAAGTGCACCCAATACCATGACTTTATTATGATCATTTAGTAGGTGACAGGATTCATCGCAGAATACATTAAATGTTCTTCGGTTCAACATGTTAACTCCACTTATTGTTAGGTAGAATTGTCCGTTAGTTGTTTATTAATTGCAATAAAGGGACGTCCAGATTTGACAACTATGTCCTCTTACCAGGACACCTATGAGTTTGCCTCATGGCAAACTAGAGGTGTTGAAAGTATGCATGGTTATAATTAGAGCAATTCATTACCCTCTGAATCCTGCCGGTATACCCCATTGTTCGTTATCTTTATTTTTGGCTAAAACCGCATTAAGAGCTTCGTTTACCGTCATGCAATGCGGCAGATTATCGAAGTTTGATATCCCGCCAATATCAGGAGAACGCTTGTTCTTCAGGAAAGCATATTTCCGCGAAGCCGCCTCTACTTTCTGCTTGAACTCATGTTTTTGAGCGCGTTTTTTGGATAACCGCAGATTGTCTGCCTTTGCTTTTGCCTCAGCGATCCAGGAAGTCAAATTTTTGAGCCTGGTCGTTCCGGCACCGCCGGAAACTGATCTTTTTGTTTTTTTAATTTGTGACTTCTTATTCTTTATTGCCACGTCATCCTGACAGGGGGAGGGGGTATCATTTTGACATGGGGGTGTGGATAAAAAATTAAATAAAGCCAATGTCTTAGCGAGAACAGCTTTAACCTTGGTTGCCGCTGAAGAGATCTTTAATTTGCTTTCAATCAGCGCATTTTTGGCTTGTTGTGCGAAGGCCAAAAAGGATGGTGTAAACCGGTACAGGTTAGCGCGACGTTCATGGTGATCGCCGATAACAATCTCTACAGACAGAATTCCTTTGTTTACAGCTTCACGGAATGCACGAACGACGGTTGATTGGCTATAACCAGTTTCTGCCGCGATCAGGCGGTGAGGCTTGTGAATGAAGTATTCACTGGTTGTTGCCGCGAGATTTGCACATTGCGACAGGATATGCCCGGCGCTACGGGATAGACCGGAGTGTGTTACAAAGCAGGCCAATTCATAGCCAGAAAAAGTAAAATCGCTCATCGTTATACAGCTCAGGAAAGTGACTTTAGCCAGCATTACAATGCTGGTGGTTCTTACTACGTTTGTTAGCGCGTTGCCGCGACAGGTACCAGCACACCAGCATCAAGCAATCGCTTCATAAGCCACTGCTGACCTTTGCCGGTTATACGAGTCGTGAAAGAAATCCTGCTTCCATTGCTTGTATCGATCACGGTTTCTTTGAGGGTGAAGTACCCACGGGATATGTATTCTTGTTTTGGGACGTTCCTGCGCTCACCGGTTGCGATCAGAATTCCGTTATCACGCAACCAGGTGAAGAGATAGTTTTGGCCCAGGCCGAGCACTTTGGCATAGTTGCCGATTAGAACCCCGCTGGCGGTAGCAACGCGTTCGGCAAATTCGACTTTAGGGGCATCCAGAAGCATTTTTTGCTCCAGCCGTTGCTTTTGCTCTGCCAGGTCGGCAGCCAAACGGAGAGCTTCAGGGAGACTCTGCGGAATAGCAGGTTGTAATCTTCCGGCTCGATAGTCGATAAATGTCTGGTTTACCTTCAGCCGAAACGCGGGAGAAATCCAGCCTGCGTACTCCACTGCGAGCAATTCATGGGCAAAAGTGCCGCCGCCACGGCCTTCGAACGAAACTATGCAATTCTGCATAGTTTCTTTTTCAAGCTCTTCGATGAGCTGTTTAGCTGACAGCGTTCTTAGCCATTGAGCTGGCGCTTTATGGGCACCGAGTCCGCTCGCTCTGTGTAGAGCATTAAGGTTGTAACGGCCAACGCGGTCGGTCGTAATTTCAACACCACAAATAACGGGCAGAGTGGTTGAAGGATCGACATTTTGATGAAGGTTTGATATATTCATATCCGCATTGAATGTTTGTTGCATTTTTTCTCCAAATTTGCATCAACCTTCAATCACCAGCTCGAAATGGTGATTCTTTGCACTTAGAAAACGAAATTTATTAGAGCAAATTTTTCTAACTCGATCCAGATCGGGTTGGATGATCTGCTCAGAAACCTGCCAGTTTGCTGGCAGGTTTTTTTCTTTTGTTAACCTATTGCTACTGGTTTTAACAAACCAGCATCAAGTAGCTTGCGAGTTAACCACTGCTGGCCTTTACCCGTTAATTGGGGCGTCAGCCGTATCTGGTAGCCATTTTCATCATCCAGCACCACTTCTTTCACCGTGAAATACCCCGCGTTGATGTACTGTTGGCGCGGTACGTTTTTGCGCGCTCCAAAAGCCATGAGAATGCCATTCTGGCGCAACCATGAGAAAAGGGCGTTTTGCTTAAGTCCAACAACCTTTGCAAAGTTCCCGATCAGGATTCCATTGGCCACTGATACCCGGTCGGCAAAATCGACTTTAGGGGCTGCGGCCACCAGCTGTTGTTCCAACTGCATTTTCTGTTCTGCTAACTCGGCAGCCAGGCGTAGGGCTTCTGGTAATGTCTGGGGGATCGATGGGGTAGGGGAGTTTGCCTGCTGTAATTCTTCCAGTTTGTCGATCAGCGAACGGCGGACCGCTTTTGACTCGCGCGCGGCGACTCGCAGGGCTTGTTTGTAGGTCATGGTTATGACAACCATAGGCGTACCGCCACCTGGCGGCACGGTTGCACTTTTTGTGTAACCGTCCTCACCTTCTAATTCGTCGAGTATTTTTTCGATGAATTTGTTGTTCCGAACCTCTGGTTCCCCACATAACTTACGCGCTTCATTGACCATCTTTAACAGTGTCTGGCTGTCGATTGTGTCTCCAGTGTTGGAGATAACATTCACAGCTGGTGATGGCGTAGCTGAAGCAACAGGTGCTGGTTTTTCAGCATTCAAATTATTACCGGTCATTCTGCGTGCCTCCTTTCTCATTTCTGCTGCCACCGTTGCGTAACGTAGACGTCCTTGTTCAATCAAATAATCCCTGATCTCGGCTATCAGTAGCCTGTTGATCACAGCCTTATCTGTTCGGGTATAAAAACGTCTGGTTATCATGAAATAGTTGGCAATTGCGCCGGGGATCTCCCGTGTCGGCATACAGGTTGTATGCAGGGCGATCGCTTCGGCTATTTCATTACGGGTGACGAGAGGTTTTTTCATAAATCCCCCTGAACGTCGGCAGAGAAGGGGAGGTTCCAGTAACTAAGTGAATTGCGCGAGTTAGTTGAAAAACGGGCAGTAAAAATGCAGGGGCCATCAGGCAATTGAGAGCGTGCTTCGTCTTCTGTTGCTGCGATGACGAAGTGATAGTGGTGTTTTTTACAGGAATAGAAACGCCAGATGAATTCTTGGCGTGCGCAAGGATTGGCATTAACCATAGTTACGGCCTCACAATCAGGTTTAACAACCTGCTACCCGCTGCTAAACAGGTGGCAGGACGTGACGGGGTTAGCAGACTGGCGATTGTGAAACCAGCAGGCCGAAGCCTCCCCATCACGCCCCACCATAATTTGGGCGTAACGCGGTTTTACGGACACAAAAATACCGCAATATCGGATATCTGCGGCTGTCCGCACAATCATTCAGGCTGCTAAACCCGGTCGCAGAATTTGCTACGACGGCGAAACTATAAGCCTGAACGATTAAAAGGTCAATATGATGCGAAAAGATAGCATTCGCGACTTAAAAATACAAATTTATTAGAGCAGGTGAGTGTCGTGCAATAGATGTATTATTTGTGATGAAAAATAATGCAGAGGGATATTGTTACTTTAAGATGGATATCAATAGTCGATACATAAATTAAGTTAGCAATAAACTATTAACTTAAGAAATAATGCAGATGGTGAACTTATCTCTGACTTTTCAGCTATACACAATAAGTTAGGGATAGCTTATAAAAAGTTGATTATTTGATATAAGTCAATGGGAGTATTCTTGTTTACTTTCCGTTCTCGTGGTAACTTCTCGCCGGTTTTTGTTTTTCTGGGATGATTCTTATGTCTAAAAAGTATACTTTATGCGCTCTTGTTGTATCTGCAATTCTTCTTTCTGGGTGTCAATCTAGCGGTGCTGATTATGCTGCCGATGTTTATGATACCGCTCAATTGAATTCGAAGCAGGAAACAAAGACAGTCAATATTATCTCTGTGCTTCCTGCTAAAGTGAAAGTTGATAATAAAGCTAATAAAGAAGCGGCACAGACATTTGGTGCGGTACTGGGAGCTGTTGCTGGGGGCGTTGCCGGTTATAATGTTAAAGGCACATCGACACTGGGTGCTGTAGCTGGCGGTACTGGTGGTGCGGCTCTTGGTGCAGCGGCTGGTTCTTTGGTTAGTGATAAAACAATTGTTGAAGGTGTTTCACTGACTTATAAAGAAGGAACTAAGGTGTTCACTTCAACTCAAGTTGGTAAAGCATGCCAGTTTACAACGGGGCTTGCTGTGCTTATTTCAACTAAAGATAATGAAACTCGAATTCAGCCAAATGCTACTTGTCCAGAAAAGAAATAATTTATGAATAAAATTATTTTATTTCTAATCTTTTCTACGTTTAGTGTAGGCACTGCCTTGGCTAACTCGTTGCAAAGTCAAATTGCTGCTATTGCTCAGGCGGAAAATGAAGGGCGAGCTAAAGAGCAGCAAGCTGAGGATGCCAGAAAAGAACTTATTCGCCAACAAGCACAAGCTGAACGTATTAGAAGAGAAAAAGCAGCATCTGCCGCTGCTGCACGCGAAAAACAGCGTGTTGCTGCAGAAAATGAACGTAGAGCGAAACGAGAAGCCGAGCTAGCAAATGACAAGAAGCGAGATCAAGCTTATGAGGATGAGCTTCGCAAGCTGCAACTCGAAAGCATGAAACTCGAACTGCAAGCAAAAGCGGCTCGTGTCCAGCGAGAAAACGATTTTATAGAGCAGGAGTTGAAGGAGAGAGCAGCTAAGACAGATGTAATTCAGTCTGAGGCTGATGCAAATAGAAATATTTCTACAGGAAGTAAAGATTTACTGCAAAGCGAAGGAAAAGCTAGAGAGAAGAAAGCTAGCAGTTGGTGGTAGTAATCACTACGATTGCGAGCATACTGTCACAAATGACAACTCGTAGAATCTGTTAACAAACTAGATTCTACGAGGTTTCAATGACACCACGACAATTACTCGAAGACGTCAAATCCCGCTTCACACCTTTGATTGCGGATGAACCTGCCTTACTGGAATCCCTGCTAAGAAAAGCATTGGGAACCTACCAGGATAGGGCGGGACACATCAAGCGGATACGCTTCACTGATCAGACCTGTAAATCACTTGCTTGCCCTGCTGATTTTCTTGCGCTCGTATCGGTTACGGATCATACCGGCGATCTTGTCTACTCCGATGTTTACGATGGGAATATCGGGCTTGAAGATACTCATCGAGCGGTATACCCGCTGAATGTGTCATATCTGGCTAATTTACGTGATATGGATCTGGATAATGGGGAAGTGCCACCTGAAATCATTGGGTTACTTTCTGACTATCTGGAAGTGTTAATCGCGATACCTAACACTGATCGCCTGCGAAGAATATCTATCGCGGGGAAACTCGATGCCAGCAATTTATCCGATGAGAACACGCTGTATCAGCGAAAGCTGGATCTGGAAGAGAAAATGAGCGCAACAAGGGCAATTATCCCGGGGATTGTTCTTTTCTCATCCATGTTGAAGTGAGGGGGCTGATATGGGGCTTAATGTTGCTTCAGTAAAGTCTTATGTATCTTCGGCATTAACGACGACATTATTTGGCTCCGGCGTTGGTGAGCGGGAAGTTGGTAAGCTGACGTCAATCATCATGAACAAAATGCTGTTCGCGCAAGGATGGCAGTTCTCTGTCGAAGTTGATGGACTGGAGGGGGCAGACTTCTTTGCCAAAGACATTACCTACCACGATTACAGCATCGAATATGAAACGATTAAAATCGGCGGAGGGAATATCCTTCAACCAACGGAGCGTTCGCCTGGGCAGATAACAATGATGGTCAGGGATACCGTTGATGGCCTCGTTTTGGACTGGTTTAAGACGGCAAAAAGTCGGGTGATCAATCCGGACGGTACCGGGAATATACCGTCTCAATATTTGCTCAATGTGCGTATTTATCGGTTGCTGTCTTCCGGCTTAACCAAACTGGAAAATGAGATGACGGTATTCCCGGTCACTACCGGCGATGTCACCTATGCGCGGGATCAGGTTACGGAATTTAAGTCATTCCCAATGACCTTCGCATTGCACAGCACGTTTAACCAATCCTCAAGTTCTTTGGCTTCCCTTCTGGGCTTTAGTTTTTCTCTTTGAATTAAGGAGCAAGGATGCTTTTACCCCTTTTCCCGCTACCATCGCGGCCAACTGAATTGATCCAGTTCCGTCAGCCAAATATTGCTGATGCGATGCGTTTCAACTCGATAACACCGGAGGAACAAGAACAACAGACAACGGCGTATTTAAAAGCCTTGCTGGCTGAACCCGCGAAACATGATCCCCTGACATGGACGGCGCAGGACCGGATTACCGCGTTATGGTGGATATTTACCGGCTCCCGTGAAACACCGGTCGAGACATTCACCTACACCTGTAAACATTGCGGTAAAGAGCATTATTACGATTGCGATATGAATGCTCTGGCTGAAGATATCCAGGTCCTGGAAGTGGAACCTTTCATTGACGATATTGAGGTGTCTGTAGAGGGAGTACCTTATCAATGGCGTATCGTGCCGCTTGATGGTTGGGCAATGGAAATGCTGGAGATGCGCCGTGCAGCATTGCCACCTGAAGACGACGCGGAATTCAAAGAAGCGATCGTTGATTTGCGTTTTTGGGAATTCGCTTATCAGTGTGAGCTTTATAACGATGTTAGCGGTACTCGTGAAGATCAGGCCGAGCGTCGTTATGAAACGATTAAACGGATGGCCATTGATACTGAATTTATGAAGCTGGCGGCACACATCCGACTGGCTCATGAAAAGCTCGAACATGGTTTACCGTGCTACATCGATAAAGGCGAAATGCGTCTTCGTCTCCCGCCGCACAAATGCCCAAACCAGGATACAAAGGAGTCCACAGAGGGTGCGTATACCCGTCTGTGGGTGCCCTTTCGGGCTACCGACTTCATTCCACAGGTGGGGATTGAAAAGCTATCAGACCTTAGTGTCCAACCTGGTTTTGTATGGGGGTATACCGATTCAGGACGCTGAAAGGCTCACTGAATCCTATGCGTTTTTCCTGTTGGAGAAACTGGAAGAAAAACTTAAACCGAAGCGGTAGGCGATAAGATCATGGAAAGAAAAAACGCCAACATTGACGATGTGATAAGGACGGTTGAAACCGCCAGCGCAAAAGAGCTGGAAGAGCTTGCAGGTATTCGGGAAGCCGTTGAAGATTTGAAAGGGGGGCGAGTTGCTACAGTTGATCCTGTCTCTCGCAGTGTGTCGGCATTAAATCGCACAATCGAAAATTCCCAGCCAGACTTTGTGGCCAATGCGCCATCAGTGGACCCTATTGTTGAGGCAATGAAACGGCTTAATTTAGGGGACGTTTCTCGTGTAGTTCAGGAGGATGTTGCTCTACAGGAACCGCAGGCCAAATCAACTACGCGAAAGGGTAAAAAACGACGCAAGAAGGCTATAACAGAAGATGTAAAGGCGCAACGGACCGAAGCAGCCGAACACGCTCGCGAAATGTTCGGTCAAAAAGACGGTGCGCAAAAAAGCCAAAACCAACGCGATGCGCGTGGTCGTTTTATTGGAAAGTCAGGGAGTAAGGCCGCAGCGGAAGATGCCCGTGCTGAACGTGCTGAAAAGGACAGGCGCAAAGAGGATGATGAGCGTCTAAATGCTGAATCAGGTTTATTAAAAAAACTGTCAAAAGTAGCTGAAGGCATAGGTAACCCTTCAGAGACTCGTGCCGTCGATGCGTTAGGTTATGCCGTTGCTGGTCCATTGTGGGCCGCAGGGAAGGAGCTTGGCGGGATATCAAAAGAAGTTGGTGGATCGCTTAATGGTGCCAGAAAGTCTATTGCCGATGTGATTCGTGGCAATGACGATAACAGCCGTAGAAAAGGTTTTTTTAGGCGTAAATCGCAAAATAGTGCCGATGTCGTTCAGGTTAACACCCAAAAACGGACGGTTCAGGAACTTCAGGAGCAGACCAGCGAAATTAAAGAGGGCAATGACAAGATTCTCAGCGCCCTTGATCAGATAGCCAAAAACACCGGGAAAAAGAAGGGCGGCTTGCTGTCCAAATTATTTAGCCTGTTAGGGAAGGGGGCCGGTGGCGTCGCGTCGTTGTTAATGGGGCGTGGCATGCTGAAAAAAGCTGGAGCACTCGCTTTTGGCGCTCTGGGGGCAAAGAAACTTGTAGGAATGCTACGCGGTGGTGGCAAGAAGACTCTCGCCCATGAAGGCGGAGATTTGGCTGCCCGGGCAGCAGGTAAACTTGGATTAAAGGCAGTTGGTAAAGGGGCGTTACGCGCAATTCCCCTGGTCGGCACAGTGGCTGGAGGTATTTATGATGCGGTAACCGGTTGGAATGATACAGAAGCGCAACGTCGAGCGTTTGGGCTTAAATCAGGACAAGATCCATCATTCCAGCAAAAAGCCGCTTATACGTTAGCTAATGTTCTTGATATGGGGGGGCTTGTATCTGGTATTAGCAGCGCCATTGGTGAGGTTCTCAAATCACTTGGATTTGAGGATATCGGCAATATGTTGCAATCATTTTCGACGGAAAGTATTGCCCAGGCCATTGATAGTGGGATTACCAACTTAGAAACATATATTTCTAACCTTGGCGACACGATTTCTACCAAGTTCGATGATTACACAGCAAAGATTGGTGATGCTGTTTCAGCATGGTTTAGCGATACATCTAATAAGCTGCTTGAAAAGCTGGATGCCATCAAAGACTTCTTTACTGTCGATAACCTGAAACAGGTTTTCAGTGATGCAATTGATAGTGCAATTGATTTCATTAAGAACCCAGGGAAACACATTAAAGAGGCGGCTGGTAATATTTGGGATGGGGTTAAAAATTTACCCGGTAAAGCATTAGATGCAGCGTTTGATGCCGTTAAAAATACCCCTGCGGCAATGATTGTATCAAAAATACCCAATCCGATCGGCGAGGCTAATGCGAAAGAAATCACTCCAGAGTTAAAAGCTCTGGTTAATAGCCACCAGGAGACGTCTGATTCTAAAACTGAATCCGATGCCAAACAGAGTAATATTGCTACCCGCGTGATAAATGCGGCACTGGACACGGCGAAAGATAGCAATAAAACAGTTAAACAAACTGCCAATCAGATTATCAATGCAAATGCAGTAGAAACGGGCAATAGCGCGTTGCAGAAAATTGATAAAGCTATTGGTCAAAATAGCTCGTCATCATCGTCGCTTAATACCACTGGCACCAGGAATGACATTCAGAAAGCTGCGGATACCTACAATAATGGCAACTTGGATGTAAAAGTCGGAAGTCTTGGCGCTGAAGGTAAGGCAAATCTCGATAAGTTGGCTCCGTATTTTGCTGAACTAGAGAATAAATATGACCTTCCTGAAGGTACTCTTTACGCGATCGCTGCAACTGAATCTGGTGGTAATCCTAACGCAAAATCTACGCTTACAAGATCACCAAATGGAAAGCTAAGTGGTGGCGCTCTCGGAATGTTCCAGTTTACGAGCGTTGCTCGTGAGGAAACTGGATTATCCCGGGAAGATTCTTTTAATCCGGAAAAATCGGCAGAAGCTGCGGCTCTTCTCATGAGCAAGTATCTGAAGCAAGCCAATGGAGACTTAAACGAGGCCATCACTGCATATAACGCTGGGTTTGGCACTATCAATAAGTGGAAAAAAGGCACAGGTGACTTATCGAAAGAAAACCGTGAGTACGCGATCAAGGTCAATACTCATCGTGCTCGCTATTTAGGTGGTGAAATCTATACACCTGGAGCAGGAGCACAGGGTGGGGCGCAATATGGAGTGAGGGGACCACTGCCTGATAACGCTGTTATCGATCAGTCTACTGGCCTGGCGTTTACCCCTGGTGATAGCCCGTTTGAGAAAGGCGGTCTGGTAGACAAAATCGGCAATGCTGTTGGCGTTAACGATCTGGTCAACAAATTCATGAATGGCCGGGGTATGCGTCGGGAAGTCGTTCAGGGAACGCTCGAAGAACGTGCACGAGGGAAGGGGACCGCAACAGCAGCTGGCAATGTGTATGTTGATACTCCGATGCCAGTTGAAGAGGCGCGTCCGGTGGCCAGCAACTCAAGTTACTTTGACCAGCTCGGCGCACAAATGGGGATTGATGGACTGTATGACAAACTCATTAATGCCCGGGGAATGCGCTCAAATAATTCTCCTCAACCAGCCTCCACGTCCCAGGTGACGACTGCCGCCAACGATTTGCAGCAACCAACCGGTCGTATGCAGATAGACGGGCAGGTTATTAGTGACCTTGGCGGTTCCGGTGCCAAGCCGACAATGCAGTTGGCTGATAATACCGTTTCACTTGATGGTGAAACGAAGCGGCTGTTTGCGCAGATGACCTCATTGCTTGCCAGGATTGAAGAGCACACCAAAGACTCGGCGAAAGGCCAGGGAACTGTCGTAAAGGTCAGCACGCCTCAGCCGGGCGTTATGCGCACGGTGCCACTGTCAATTGATGATCCGTTGATGAATGACTACGCGAGAGTTGATTGATGGCCAACAATAACGAAATTGATCCTTTGCTGACGCTGGAGTTATCCGGCGTAAAAACGTATGAGTCCCAGGAGGAGGCCTGGGGCGCTCGTTTATATGAGTGGCTAAACACTTATCAGGGTGAGGTATACGGAGATCCGTCATGGGGCAATGTTTTACCGCAGTTTAAACACGAACCGACCAACTTGTCGCATGTTCAAATTGCGGTTGAGGCAATGCTGTTGCAAAAACTGACGGTAGATTTACCCGACATACCGATTTCTGGCTTGTCAGTAGCCGAGGGAGATGCTTTTGATAAGTTGAAAATATCCATTCGTATCAGGGATATAACTATCACACAGGACGTGGTGCTATGAGTAAAACAACACCGACTAAAGACAGTATTCGTGCAGAGTTTGAAGAGCTTGTCGAGAAAGATTCATTCTGGTCGAAGTTTGTCGGCTCTCAATTTGTCTCGATGCTGACATTGTTTATTACCCAGATTGTCTACAGGTGCTTTCAGTATGCCGATGCGGCGCTGGCTGAAGGCTTTATATCGACCGCGACGCGGCGTTCCTCTATCCTGGCAGCGGCAGAAACGAATAGTTACGTTGGTACCAAGCCAACACCGTCATCGGGGATGATTGAGATCACCGCCACAAGTGAAGATGCTCCAGCGGTAATCCCCAAAAACATGCCTTTAATATCTGACGACCAGTACCCTTACATAACTATGGATGTATGCAGGTTGGTTGACGGCACCGGTACGGTAGAAGTGGCACAGTTGGAAATCCAGGAGGTGACATATACCGTTACGGCAGCCAAAGAATTTCTGGAAGTCGTGTTATCAAAGGCTCTCACTGCTGTCTGCTATAAGCTGGAAGTATTCGTGACGACCGATGGTAAGACCACGCAGTGGTCTTCCAGCACTATGTTCCGGTTAGCCGGTAGTAAAAGCCAGGTCTACGTTGAGTTTTATAAACCATCCGAGCAGTTGGGGGTTCGATTCGGTGATGGGCTAATTGGGCAAATACCGCCAGAAGGCTCGACCATTACACTTAAGGTATGGTGCACCAACGGAGATATAACCTTGGTTGCTGGCCAAAATCTGACGCCTGTCGATTCTGCGGCTAATTTAGCTAATTTGATTTCAGTTAAGACAACGACACCCATAACCGCAGGTACCGATGCCGAAACAACGGAGATCACACGTAATCGTGCACAATATTACCTTGCCTATGATGATCAGGTCGTATGGGGCGGGGACTATACGTATTTTCTGGTGCGTAACATCCCGGGACTGTCCTGGGTAAAGGCATGGGGCGAAGGCCAGCAAGAGAAATTAGATGGTGCTTATAATGTTCGGAATATCAATAAGATATTTATTTCAGGATGGCATCCAAACAAAAGCCAGTCAGAGCTTGAAGAAATGATCCTGGCTGCCTTTAAGAAGGTGCCGAATGAGTTGAACAAGAAATTCTCGTATAAAGAGGTCAGAAAACTACCCTTTAAGATCACCATCACCGGGCGGATATCGGCAAGCCTGACCATTGAGAACGTGACTGATGAGCTGAAGTCGGCACTGGAAACAAAATTTGGGCGTGACTCAACTTTCTTTGATCCGAACCGTGTTGGCAAGTACATCCTAATCAAGAAAAAAGACGTTTGGGCATTTATCGAAACGCTGGGTTATTTCCGCGACTTTTATCTGGAATTTGTCGAGTGGAATGAGTCCAACGGCTTTTACGATTTCGTTTATCTGGATACAGAAAACTCCACCTTTAATATTTCGTATGAGGAGGAGTGATGCAGCGTTCCTGGTTTAATAACCGGCTTACATCAGCTAAGCAAAAGTCATTGCTCTATAAATCATTGGCTGATTTGGTTCAGTCAATGATGGATACCTTTGTTGACCCATGGTTGGAGCGAATTACCAACCGGAAGTCTATTTTTTCCATGAGCAAGGAGGATCTGGAGACCAGGACAAATGAACTTGGCCAGTTCTTTACTATCAGAACGTCGAACTCATCTTCCGTTCCGATGTTGTTACAACAGCGTCTTGATGAGATTCACTTTAAGGGGACTGAACGCCCTATAAACCAGACAATTTACCGCGAATTTAACGGTATTTCTGTTTTATGGGATCCGATATATGCACCGGTGGACCTTGAGCGTCATCCCTATGGCACGGTTCTAATACCAGAAAGCACACTGGAGACTACCGGCGGCACATTCGGTGAGATGTTTCTGACTTCCAGAGGGATGATCAGTATTCCCATAAACGACCTGGCCCGGACAATGGGGATTACTGGCACGATAGATCAGTCCGCAATTACAGAAGAAATTCTCAGAAAGTTTAATCAGTTCGTAAAGCCTCTACTGCCACTGCATATAGTGTTTGATGGGCTTACGCTCTATTTGTCGGTTGTTGTAAATGAACAGGCCGACATGATCACTTTGAACGAGATTTCTGATACCGAAAAAGCATTCTGCTGGTTTGAAACTTCGGATACAACTTCGCTTACTGGAGTTACGTCGATTAGCGCCCCGATCACCGCAACGCCTGGTGGTACTATTGTGAAAGCGACACCTACGTTTGATCGCACACGCGCAGATGATTTGTTGCTGGATAGCGACGCCTGACAATCACCCCGTCCGCAGGGCGGGGTGACAAGTTACTTCTCTTACAATGAGGCTTCACAACATTGATTAGGGAAAATCATGTCTGACGTCTCAACAAACCTCTATAAGAGTCAGTTGTTGGACTATTACTATCAGCGGCGCGCTGAATCGTCCATTAACAAAGGCTCTCGATTTTTAATCAGCAAGGCCGTTTTCGGTACCAGTTCGCTGGTTACTAAGAAAGGAGATGGCACTTATGAGATTGGAGAACTGCCAAAGGCTTTCGATCTGGCAGAACTGACCAGTCAATTTTGCACCATCAACCTCGTGCCAACCTACTCAGGTGGGATAATTACTGTCCGAATGGACCTTGATCAAAGCCAGTTGCAGGAAGGGAAAAACTACCCATTCAACACTCTGGTTGTTCTGGATAACGAGAACAAGCCAATCGCCATTATTTGTGTCCAGGAAGACTCGCTGTATGTGGGCAAAACATATACCGCAGTTATGGCCATAAACACGACTACAGCATAAGGATATGCTTAATGAATGACGTTACAGTTGTCACATCGGTTACTTACCCATCACCCGAGTCGTTGGCTCTGGTGGCTGATGTGCAATACCACGAACCATATCTGTCAGCCGCGCTAAACCGAAAATTCAGGGGGATTGTTGACCCGGGATTTTATGCCGGTTTCTTACCTAAGCCTGGCGGTGGGATGAACCTGTTAATCACCTCAGTGGATGGTGATAAAACCGCAGGCGCGGCGTCGGTGGATATTGGTGAATTCTACCAGGTAACTATTCAGCAACGTAAGGATATTTCTCTTGCACTTAGTGCAGGCAAGAAATATGCAATTGTGCTGAAGGGAAGATACCTCCTTGGAGAAGATACCTATCAGGTGAATACCGCGTCACATATTCATGCGGCTGAATTTGTTGCCAGAATCTATACCGATTCATATCAGTTAGGAGATGGGGAGCTGCTTGTTTGTACGGTGAATATCCCTGCTGGTGTATCTGCTATTACCCAGGAGATGATTGATACATCCGAGCGTATCAACCGCACGATCGGCATTGATATTTCAGACTCTGTAACCAGTACCAGAAGTGATGTTGCTGCAAGTTCGCTGGCAGTTAAAAAAGCCTACGATCTGGCGAAAAGCAAGTATACGGCGCAGGATGCAAGCACAACGCAAAAGGGATTAGTTCAGCTCAGTAGCGCAACTAACAGCGACAGCGAAACAATGGCGGCTACCCCTAAAGCTGTTAAGTCTATAAAAGATCTGGCTGATACCAAAGCGCCAATAGAAAGCCCGAGTCTGACAGGAACGCCAACCGCGCCGACGGCAGCGCAAGGTACAAACAGCACGCAGATCGCAAATACAGCCTTTGTTAAGGCAGCTATAACTGCACTTATCAACGGTGCGCCTGGCACACTGGATACGCTGAAAGAAATAGCGGCTGCGATCAATAACGACCCGAATTTCAGCACAACTATCAACAATGCTCTGGCTCTTAAAGCTCCTTTAGCAAGTCCTGCATTAACGGGAATACCTACTGCGCCTACGGCTGCACAGGGCACAAACAATACGCAGATCGCTACGACTGCTTACGTACGGGCTGCTATCTCTGCATTGGTCGGCTCATCACCTGAAGCTCTTGATACCCTGAATGAGCTTGCAGCAGCACTGGGCAATGACCCGAACTTTGCGACAACAATGACAAATGCGCTGGCAGGGAAACAGCCACTTGATGCAACTTTAACCGCGCTTGCTGGTCTTGCGACAGGCGCAAATAAATTGCCGTACTTTACCGGTACAGACACTGTTTCTCAGACTGACTTAACGTCAGTCGGTCGCGATATTCTGGCCAAAACAAGCGTTCTTGCTGTTATCCAATACCTTGGTTTAAGAGAACTCGGTACCAGCGGTGAAAAGATCCCCCTGTTGAGCAC
>OGJH01000158.1_pt1 | contig 88566 bp, 95 predicted proteins | sample 1572021 | NCBI WGS metagenome assembly OGJH01 (sample SAMEA2582098, study PRJEB24529) | metagenome | biome: Human gut stool | place: China | collected 2011
TATTTTTGTAAAATCATTTACTCTTTACACTTTGAATTATACAGGAAGCTACTATGTTCTAACTTTGCTCTTAATTAGTGGGTTTTTCAACTCATCCAGCTCCATTTCGTAGCAAAAAAGACCTACACATTATACGAATTATAACTAATTAGTGGGCTTTGCAAATCATGCCTTCTGCAGCCTTTGCGACACATTTTCCCATATATAAAGACGACAAAACCTGCCCCAATATTAAATTAAGTCCTTATAAAGATATCACTTTGACGATATCATTATAAGGACTTTCTATTATTGTTCCTTTATTAACACCTTTTTGCCTTGGAAAGCAAAACCATAATGTCTTATATGTTTTCTGTCTATACCTCTCGCTATCAGTTCAGCATCATACTGTCTTTCTTTAATCTGTTGCAATGCCGCCTCCGCAGTATCTTCAAGCGTACCTTCTGTGTCGATATCACATACCTTGAATTCCAGAATCATAGCATCTTTCTGCTTATCAATCTTAGGAATCACCATAACATCATATCTTCCATATCCGCTTTCTCTGTTTGATTTCACTTCGTAAGTATCATACAATTCAGACAATAATCCAAGGACTAAACCATGGTAAAAACGCTCAGGTTCACTGACTGATGAAGGATGCATACCTGAATCAAAATTACTTATTGTCGATAAAGCAACATCATTCATGTATATATTCATTTCTTTTACATTCCCACTGATAAATGCTTTGACAAAGCTGTTATAATTAGTGCTTTTGTCAGCAAACCATCCTGTAAACATACCTGTAAACATGCTGAGTGTTTCCATGTTAGTAACAGCAAGATGATACCATGGTTTACCCATCATGCCTCTGTATTCAACTTCGCATACTTTAAGATATCCACTGGCAACCATCAGACTCCAGACTGCATTCTCATCATTTTCAAGCTGGCTGAATACTATCTGCTCGTCAAAGCAAACGGTTATTTCTCCACCATTAAGGAGAGTTTCCATATCCATCTTCATGTCTATCGATGCCGACTGTATCAGTCTGCTTATCATACTATTAGAACTTGTAAGTGCCCAATACGGAATAAACTTCTGTTCTTTTAGATAATTCGTTATTGACCATGGATTATATATATCTTTGCGTCTGCCAAATGTGAAACCGTCATACCATTTCTTGACATTATCTTTCTGCTCACCCAGATTAAAACTGTCAAGTGCCGCATATACTTCCTGCTGTGTGAATCCGAAGCATGTACTGTATCTGTCAGATGTCGTTGTGACAACCACAAGATTATTCAGATCTGAAAATGCTGATTCTTTTGAAACTCTTGTAACACCTGTGAGCATAGCCCTCTCAAGATACGTATTTGTCTTAAATGCTGCATTAAAGAATCCTCTTATAAATGCTGTGAATTCATCCCAATAACCGTCAAGATAAGCCTCCTGCATAGGAGTATCATATTCATCTAATAATATTATGACTTTCTTTCCTGTTGTCTCTGCAAGTACAGAAGATAATATTTTTAATGAATTCTGGGCTGCAATATCATCCATTCCAACCTTAATTGTTGATAACAGCTGTCTCTGACTGTCCGTCAAAGCATCCTTATCAATCATTCTTTCATACTGTGAGTACATTTCCAATATTATGCTCTTAATCTTAGAAACTGCCTCGGCATAGCTTGTCTGCTTAACATCAGCAAAACTGAGATATATGACAGGATAAGTTCCCTGTATATCTCTGTAACTGGAATCATCCCATATTGATAAGCCTTTGAACAAGTCTGACCTTCCAGCATATTTACTAGAGAAAAAACAATTAAGCATACTCATATTAAGCGTTTTGCCAAACCTGCGAGGGCGTATTATCAGAGTAACAACATCACCAGAATCCCACCATTCTTTAATGAGACTGCTTTTATCTATAAAAAAGTAATTGTTCTCTCTTATACTATCAAAGCCCTGATTACCTATGCTTATCACATTCCCCATGCCAGTCAATCCATTCCATTTATCAAAACTCATTCTCCCCAAAGAACTTCCGCTTTCTCTCAATCATCTCATCAATTCTCTCAACATAGCTTCTGACATCTTTGACATTCTCGATTCGCTCAATACGCACAGAATGGTTTTCATCACCTTCATTATGGAACACAACCTTAGTTGAAGCACCTGCGCCGCACGCAATTATCGTCTGCTTTTCTTCCATAATAAGAATATTATATATGCATTCAAGTCCAGCAACTGCATAACCTACATTCTCAAAATTACCAGCCATATTCTTCTGACGGTACATATAATAAGGCTGCATGTTGAGATCTCTTGCTGTCTGCTCAGTCATTGCGATAATGCTGTCTGTGTTCTTAATTGAAAGCTCTGTGTACTGCTGACGCAATATGTTAAGTCTTGAAGCTCTCTTGATTGCAAGTGAATGAACGGTAAGACTCTCCGGCCGCATCTCCTTAATTTCATTAAGTGTATGGTAAACCTCGTCTACACCCTCTCCCGGAAGTCCAAGAATCATATCCATGTTGATATTATCAAGTCTAGCTTCCCTTGCCATTGCATATGCATTCTTAATATCCTCAACTGTATGCTTTCTTCCAATCAAGTCAAGTGTTTTCTGATTCATTGTCTGCGGATTAATAGATATTCTTCCCACATTATGAGCTTTAAGAACCTTGAATTTATCTGGTGTCACGCTGTCCGGTCTGCCGGCTTCTACAGTAAGTTCACGGCATCTGCTCAAGTCAAATGCTTCTTCAACCACTGTCAGTACTTTATCTAACTGTTCTGCACTCAAAGTTGTAGGTGTTCCGCCACCCATGTACACTGTATCAAGTCTTCTGCCTTTCATGGATTCAGCGACGAATCTTATCTCCTTAATAAGTGCATCCACATAATTATCCACATAATCTTTGTATGCACCAAGTGCATATGATGAAAAGGAACAGTACAGGCAGATACTTGGGCAGAACGGAATTCCAATATACAGGCTGTAACCTGTCTTATAATCCATATCTGTAAGTATATCCAGTTCTTTCCTTGCTACTGTGAGCGCAAGTTCAGCCTTTTCTTCACTTGCATAATGCTTGTCCATAAAATGTTTCTTAATCTGTTCCTTGGTTGCCCCCTCTTCAAGCATTGTATACGCAATCTTACTTGGTCTTACTCCTGTAAGATATCCCCACGGCAGCTTCTTGCCTGTCTTTTCTGAAAGCTTCTTATATAAGCTGTCCTTAAACACTTCGTGGGCATTCTTCTTATCAAGCCCTGTGACATCAGGAACTTCTATTGAAAGAATCTCATCTTTCTCTTCCGGTTTGGAATCTGCCTTTAGTGCCATAACCTCAGTTCTTGGATAAAATGAACGTACAAGCACAACCGCATCATCATAAAATACATCATTATCAATCTTAATATATATCATCGTTGCTTCCTTTTCGCACTGATATTTGCGATCTCATACTCGCAAACTCGCAAACCCGCACTATCGTGCTTTCCAGCCTGCTTCGCAGGCGTTTGCTCGTTGATGTCCCGCGAAAAGTAAATAACGCTTCGCGTTGCTTCCTTTTCGCTTGCGAACATCACATCACATAAACGGATTGTTCTGCTTTTCATATCCAATCGTTGTGAACTCTCCATGTCCAGGATATACATCTGTATCATCAGGAAGCTTGCAGAGCTTGTCATGAAGTGACTCCATCATTGCAGCAGAGCTTGCTGTAGGGTAATCTGTTCTTCCGACTGAACCGGCAAAAAGTGTATCACCTGACATAAGTGTCTTGTCTGATTCGATATAATAACATGTTCCGCCTGCTGTATGTCCCGGTGTATGGATTGCTTTTATCTTAAGTCCTGCAAGTTCAAGAATATCTCCATCATTATGAAGTACATCTGCTGTAACCCTAAGACTCATGCCGTATGCATTCGACAGGTTTCTTGCAGGTGAAGCAAGAAGCTTTTCCTCGTCACATGATGCATATATCTTAATTCCATAATGCTCACGCACCTCATTAGCCGCACCTATATGGTCAAAATGTCCATGTGTAAGAAGTATTGCCTGTGGCCTGCTTGCTGAACGCACAACCATATCATATATAGACTCTGGTGAATCTGCCGGGTCAACAATAATGCTCTCGTTGTTATCTAAGTTAATTATAAGATAGCAGTTAGTAGCTACCGGTCCCAATACTCTTGATTCTATCTTAATCATAATCTGCAAACCTTTCTTAGCCGGCAGTTCTTGTTATATCAGTAACTCCGTCTATCTTTCTTAATTTATCTATAATTCTGTTAAGCTCTTCCTTGCCATGAATATCAAAACCGACACTTATGGTAGCAAATTCTTTCTTATTAAGACGGCAGTTCATAGACTTTACATCAATCTCTGCTTCTGTGAACATCCTTGATATATCAACAATAAGTCCGGTTCTGTTGTTGGCAAATATGTTGATTTCAACCTCATAGGTATCGCCTGCTGTCTGTCCCTGCTCCCATTCAGCCTCTATAAGACGAGCACGTTCATTAGCCGGGAAGTTGATTATATTAACACAGTCTGTTCTGTGAATTGATATACCTCTTCCTCTTGTAACGAATCCGACAATCTCATCACCAGGTACCGGATTACAGCACTTTGAAAATCTGACAGCAACATCATGGATTCCCTTAACGACAATTCCACCCTTGCCTTCCTTCTTCTTTGCCTTTTCCTTAGACTCAGCGGCAACGATTTCCTCAAGCACATCTTTGTCTGTAACTTCTGCCTTCTTGGTCTTTAAATGCTCCTCATTAAGCCTGTTTACTATCTGACTCTCTTTAAGTGCACCATGTCCAACGGCTGCAAGAATAGAATCCCAGTCTTTAAAGCCATATTTGTTAAGACATTTTTCAACATATTCAGGCTTGGTAATATCAGAAAGAACAATTCCTTTAGTCTTACAGTAGTTAGCAACCATTTCCTTGCCCTTAATGATATTATCTTCCTTTAACTCCTGCTTAAACCACTGGTTAATCTTATTCTTTGCCTGTGTGCTCTTTACAATTGAAAGCCAGTCACGGCTTGGTCCCTTGGAATTCTGCGATGTTATAATCTCAATTCTGTCACCATTCTTAATAATATAATCAATATTAACAAGCTTTCCATTAACTCTTGCTCCTACCATCTTATTACCTACAGCACTGTGGATACTGTACGCAAAATCTATAGGGCATGAGCCTGCAGGAAGGTTCTTGACATCACCCGAAGGTGTAAAGCAGTATACGCTGTCTGAGAAAAGGTTAAGGTCATTCTTGATTGATGATAAGAATTCCTTGTTATCAGACATTTCTTTCTGCCATTCAAGAATCTGTCTTAACCAGCTAAGCTTTGCTTCCTCACTCTGGTTGTCCTTCTCACCGGTCTTTCCCTCTTTATATTTCCAGTGGGCTGCAATACCATACTCAGCAATCTTATGCATTTCGTAAGTTCTTATCTGTATCTCAAACGGTTGTCCGTTAGATGCAATAAGTGTTGTATGAAGCGACTGGTAATTATTAGGCTTAGGCATTGCAATATAATCCTTGAAACGTCCCGGAATTGGCTTATACATTTCGTGTATTACACCAAGTGCCGCATAACAGTCTTTTACAGTGTCAACCTTGATTCTTACTGCAAATATGTCATATATCTGGTCAAGCGTCTTATTCTGGTTAACCATTTTTCTGTAGATTGAGAAAAAATGCTTAACTCTTCCGTCTATCTCTGCCTCAATACCGGCATTGCTTATATGCATACCGACTTCTTTAATTATGCTCTTTATAAATGCTTCTCTGCCCGGTCTGTTTAAGTTGACCTGTTCAACAAGATCATTATATACATCAGGCATAAGATATTTCATTGATAAATCATCAAGCTCTACCTTAATCTTGGAAATACCTAACCTGTGGGCTATTGGAGCATATATTTCCATTGTCTCTCTTGATTTCTCAATCTGCTTTGCCGGCGACTGATACTGCATTGTACGCATATTATGCAGTCTGTCGGCAAGCTTTATAAGGATAACTCTTATATCCTTTGCCATTGCAAGAAACATTTTTCTAAGGTTTTCTGCCTGGACCTCAATCTTATCATGCTGGTAATTGAGCTGTGTCAGCTTTGTTACACCATCTACTAACAGTGCTACCTCATCACCAAATTCTTTTGCAACATCTTCACTTGTCATAACTGTATCTTCAACAACATCATGAAGAAGACCTGCAATAATTGACTCCTTATCAAGCTCTAATTCAGCCAGAATAATAGCAACACATAAAGGGTGGATTATATATGGCTCACCCGATTTTCTGAACTGTCCCTCATGTGCCTTCCTTGCGGTCTCGTATGCCTTCTCGATATCAGACAGATCTGTAGATGGGTGGTATTTCTTTATAGCTGCAATAAGATCCTTATATAATTCCTCAGGACTTGTAAAATCTGCTGGTGTATCCACCGCTCTTTCAACCTGATTAGTTTTGTTATGGCTTGCGCCTGGTAACTCTATATTCTCTGGCATACGTGCCTCCATTCTCTGGTAATTGTCCAGCGTTATAGTTTTCTTAAGCCTGTTAATTATACACTGGCATATGTTCTTTCCATAAATTCTCTTGTAGCCACTGCATTCTCAGGAACAGTATTTTCCAGTGTGCAGTGTACATATGGCTTATGCTCCTTAATCTTCTTTAACAGAAGTGGATAATTAAGACCTCCTCCGGTCACCGGATTACCCTTTCCTGTACCTGCTGCCACTGACTTAAGCTCACTGCCTTCAACAATATAATCCTTGCAGTGAACAACAGCAATATCCTTTAATAACAGGTCAAATGCTTTCTCAATAATCTCATCCTGCTGTGCAAGATTATCAACACATAACAGGTTAACCGGGTCAAATATAATCTGAAGATTAGGTGAATCAATAGCGTCAAGCACCTTTCTTGCACGTTCGACAGTGTATACAATGTGCTTCCATACAGGCTCAATTGCTACAATGACGCCAAACTGTTCAGCATATTTAACTATTGGCCTTAAATTATTAATAAAGCACTGAAGTGCCTCCTCACTGTGATTAGCTGGCTCATACTTATACTCCTCATTAACCGCACCAGTCTCAGTACCAACAACTCCACAGCCAAGAATACTTGCAAATCTTATATGTGCCTTATACTTCTCAACAATCTCCTTATGCTTCTCAGGATTAGGATTGCAAAGGTTAAGATAACAGCCAAGTACTGCAACATCAACCTTATTCTCTGTACATAATTCCTTAATATACATAGCGAGTCCCGGTGTCATAGTCTCCACGCCCGGCTTAAACTCCTTAATAGACTTACTTAATGCTATATGCATACAGTGAAAACCCTGTGCATGTATATTAGGTATAAGCTCCTCTAATGGAGCGTATGCTACATCATGTGCTCTTATTCCGATTCTCATAAAAAACCACCTTTCCGTCAATTACAAACACTTTTGGAAGATTATACTATATATTACATAAAAAAACCAGTAAATATCTGCGACTTTTCCAAGCTGTGAGGGCGTTAATGCTGCTATATACAAAAAAAGCAGTGAGAGAAAGCCCGCCCTAACGAAGCGTGTTTGCTTTCTCTCACCGTAATAAACTATTAATACAGTTTTACATTATTAATTAATCCTGTATCTCCAAGTGCCTTATAATATGTAACAAGTGGTATAAAACTCTGTGCAAATCCTTTCGTACTGTCACCAGAAACAATAACAGCATCATCTATAACCTTTTTAGAACCAATTCCTGCCCTTCCTGTGTTATTAATATTAGTTTCAAATGTTTTGAAACCATACTCAAGATATTTCTTATCACCTGTAAGTTCATAGGCAATTGCCAGTGATTCCAGAAGAAGTGTGTTATTTCCATTCCTTGAAAGTGAAGGAAGCTCCTTATAATAGAACAAACCATTGTCAAGAGTACAATTCTCTACAATATCATCAATTGCTCTTATAAGCATCTGCTTAATATCTTCTCTTGGGAATACCCTGTAATATCTCATTACGCTTCCTGCAGCTACTGATATCATAAATCCTACTCTTATAAGAGTATTGTCCGTATACGGAGCAAGCCAGTTGCCATACTCCTCTTCCCATATCTTAAAGCTGTCAATAATCCACTCGCATTTTGCAAGCCATTTTTCATCTCTTGTCTCCACATATAATGCAACAAGTGCACGTAAAGCCCAGCCAGTTTCTCTCGCATTGGCTTCTCCCGGTTTTGCATACATTGGTGTATCCAGAAGTCTTAATATGTTATCACCTATACTTATAGCTGTCTCAAGACCTCTCTCATCACCTGTAAAATGATAGTAATCAATCACTCCTTCAACCCATTCATGTGAGCATACCATTATTCCATTCTTACAATGACCTGCTGTATGTTCCCACTGTCCACCTATTCTTAATGGATTCTTGCTGTAATGGCATACATCAACATCCATCTGATGCTTTGCTGAAACTATTAAATAGTCAAGGAATCTTCTGATTCCAGTTCTTGCATACATAAGAGCACATGAATGCGGATAATCATATTCATTATTACTCCATACAGGTTTTCCGCCGCCTCTTCCCTGTAAAGTATATCCCATATCAATAGAATCGCCCCAATTCAGCATGCCGTAGCATCTTGAATGATTATCAGCCCTTGCAATAAGTGCGATTTCAACTTCATTCACAAGATGTTCAGGGAATACATCCATACACACTTCTGCCTTCTTGAATTCCTCTGGTGCTATGCATGGTCTGTCAGGCATCTGGTATATTGTACTTCTGTTATCAAGCTCCCACATCTGCATATCCGGTTCATGGAAATGCATCAGGAATCTCTGTTCCTTTGCCATACCAGACTGCATAACAACATTTCCAATATCCTCTGGAACAAGCATAACAGCTACTCCGCCGTCATATGCCTTAACTGCCTTCGGATAATTCTGCTGAGCCTGATATACAGTTATACACAATCCATCATTTCCATCAGTATAATCTGCAAGAAATGTACCATAGAATACCTCTGCAAAATGTTCATTTGCTTCCTTTACAAGATATGCATCATCGATAATCTTATTAACCTGCACTCCATCTCTTCCAATATAGAAATCAGTCTTATAATTAGAGCTTCCAACAAGTGTTCTTACATTGGAAACAGGTGCTTTACCAGATATCATCTCTAATTCCCCGGTTCCTCTTGTGTGATACACAGGTCCATTCTCTTTAGAATTATCCGTAAGTACATCTCCACATCCGGTAGAATCATTACCCATATTAATGTGCATATCAAACAAATCATCACTTGCAGTGACTGTCTCATCAGGCTTTGCATAAAATACCAGTGATTTGATATGAAGTTCATCATAAGTCGTATTAATAATTCTGTATGAAACATCAATCCATGACTTAGCTGCATATGATGTAAGTGTTATCTCAAAATCAACTTTTTTATTATTAAGAATGTTACTTCCTTTAGCTCTGATTACACATTTTACAGGACCTGCGTCTATAATCTTCCATTCACCAATATTAATGTCGTATAATCCCATATCATCTTTCAGATATGGTCCTTCAAAATTCTGAGCGGTATAATGTTTTCTTCCATCATCAAGTGTTTCAAATATATTCTGAGAATTATTCTTTACTGTAAATGTAACACAGCCTGTGTCAACACACAGCCCCTGTCCAGTCTGAATAACAGATACTCCCTTTTCTTCGCAGCTTCCATCAGACTCTTTTTCAAACTCAAGCACTGCGCCCTTATTAGCCGGAATATCAGCAAGAAAATCCACATACAGGTATCTTATGCTTCCATCTGCATGCTTCGATGTAACCTTCGGCTGAACCATGCATTTTCTGCCATTCTGTGTAATAGCTATCCTGTCAGCAGTCTTTAACTCTCCTTCCTTAAAAGGAAGTGCTATGCCTGCCGGTTCCTGTAATCTGTCATACCTGTAAAGCTTGTCAAAATAAATTTTCATTATATGTACCCTCCATTGTTTGTCACGAGCAAATCTGCTATAATTGTACAACAGATTTAAATCATTTGCTATAGTCTTAATATAGCATTCATAATTCTGTAATTCATGTAATAAGATGTCATTATTTGCTAATAATACAGATTTATTGCAGCTTTTAGAAAGAAGGTTTATATTATGCATTATGCCGAGATAAAAACCTGTGATATTGCTAACGGACCAGGGGTGCGTACATCTCTTTTTGTAAGTGGATGCACACACCGATGCAAAGGTTGTTTTAACGAAATTGCATGGGACTTTAATTATGGCAGGGACTTCACAGACGATACAATCAAAGAAATCATTGATTCCCTTGCCCCAGACTATGTTACAGGGCTCACACTTCTAGGAGGTGAACCATTTGAACACAGCAACCAGCAGGGACTCCTTCCATTGCTGAGGGAAGTACGCAGAATATATCCTGACCTGAGTATATGGTGCTTTACAGGATATCTGTTTGACAAGGATATTGTTGGAAGAATGTGCAATGAATGGAAAGAAACTAAAGAAATGCTTCAATACATTGACGTCATAGTTGACGGCAAATATGAAGAAGACAAGAAGGATATGATGCTTCAGTTCAAGGGTTCATCTAATCAGAGGACAATCCTTGTAAAAGAATCTCTCGAATCAGGTAATATCGTACTTCTGTACGATTAATAATAAAAAGGAGTTTACACAATGTCACAGAAAGTTAATATTAAGAAATTAAATCCTAACGCCTGTATCCCAACATACGGAACAGAATTCTCAGCCGGAGCAGACCTCTACTCAGGAATGTCCGAAGCCGTAACAGTTATGCCAGGCACAACTGAATTCATCAAAACAGGAATAGCAATGGAGATACCAACAGGACTCGTAGGCCTCATCTATGCAAGAAGCGGAATGGCATGCAAAAAAGGTCTTGCCCCAGCCAACAAAGTAGGTGTAATAGATTCTGACTACAGAGGTGAAATCATAGTAGCCCTCCACAACCATTCAGATAAACCTGTAACCATAGAACCAAAAGACAGAATCGCTCAGATAGTCTTAGCACCATACATCACAGCATCATTCAACGAAGTAGAAGAGCTTGACGACACAGAAAGAGGCGAAGGCGGCTTCGGCTCAACAGGCACAAAGTAAAAAAATCCATCTTGCAAAATGCCGAAGGCATAAGCAGGATGGATTTTTTATCTCAATCGCACATCAACAGCCCGCCTTGCAACATGCCGAAGGCATAAGCAAGGCAAGACAGAATTAACGTAGATTGGAACCGGCAGCATATTATTGTGTGAGTCCGATTTAAGGCGCGAACCGTGTGGGAGTTATGCCGCTCTATACAAAAGAGCGGTGAGAGAAAACTCGTTCAAGCGAAGCGCGTTTGTTTTCTCTCACCGTAATAAACTCTGTGTAGAGCGGCATTTACTCCCACTAGGTGCAGCCGCCATGAGGACTCGCACAATAATATGCTGCCGGTTCCCACACACAACCTAAATTCTGTCAACCAACCTTACTTATACGCAATATTGGCATGCTCAATAACATAATCCTGTGCCTTCTGCACAAGCATAGCCTTAACTACACTATCTTTTCCGAATTTCTCAACAAATGCATTCTCATCAGAATATCCATTGTCTCCTGCGAATTCATCAAGATCGCCCTTGTAATCATATTCTCTCATAGAGAACTTCTGATCTTTCACGATTGCTTCCATAATAAGCTGCTGTGCTGCTGACTTCTTAATGAAATCATCATATGACATTCCATATAACTGCTGACAATACTCTTCCTTTGACTGGTTAGTAAAATCAGCATAGAATCCGACAGACTGGTCATATCTGTCTCGTAATGTACTGAGCAGTGTATCTGGATAACCACTTACCTTACATGTATCCTGAAGTGTTGAAAGAACCTGTTTCTGAATCTCATCATCAACCTTAGAATCGATTGTAGATGCTAATGAATCTTTAACAGAAGCTCTATATTCTTCGATTGTATCATATCCAAATGTTTCCTTAACATATGCATTAGTAAGCATTGGCACATTAGGCTGTGAAACCGTCTGCACGGTAAGCTCAAACACTACTTTAGTTCCCGCATATACGGTATTGCTATATGTTTCCGGCAAGTCGATTACCATAACCTTAGTCTCTCCAGCCTTCATTCCATAGAGTGCTTCATCAAGCTCTTCTATATCAAGTCCAAGTTTATCTTTGCCAAGTATCATTGTAACACCATCTGTATTAGACAGCCCTGTTGACTGTGAACCCGAACTTGTAGCAACATAAGTAACCAATATCTGATCCCCATCAACAGCACCTCTGCTGACTTCTGAATAAGTAGTATTATTCTCTATATCTTCAGCAATCTTATCATCAACAAGCTGATTCTCTATAGATGTTTTATCAACTGTTACAGCTATATCCTCATATTTCCCAAGCTGTACATAATCATTAACATTATAATCGTATTTTACTTCAATCTCTTTATTACATGCAGTTGCCATAAGCATTGTTGCTGATAATAAAACTATTGATGCTTTTCTTAAAAAACTTTTTCTCACAATAAACCTCCGCTCTTACTTCTTTATACAGAAGTAAAAAATTGACTTTCATACTATATCACATAAAAGAGATTTTATCCATATCTGTTCATATTAGTTCACAGAAATATCATACATTTTAAAAAGAAAAGACTGCCGCTTTCACGACAGCCTATTATCTCTGATATATAATATATAATCAATTATGCAAGCTTAGACTTAGCAACCTCTGCGAGCTTAGCAAATCCTTCTGCATCGTTAACAGCCATCTCAGATAATACCTTTCTGTTAAGATCGATATTAGCTAACTTAAGACCATACATGAACTTGCTGTATGAAAGTCCGTTAATTCTTGCAGCAGCATTGATTCTGGCAATCCATAACTGTCTGAACTGTCTCTTCTTCTGCTTTCTTCCTGCGTAAGCTGTTGTAAGAGCTCTCATAACAGACTGCTTAGCAACTCTGTACTGCTTAGATCTTGCTCCTCTGTAACCCTTAGCTAACTTTAATACTCTATTGTGCTTCTTCTTTGCGTTTAATCCGCCTTTAATTCTTGCCATTTTGAATTATTCCTCCTAAATTTCTATTCTGAGCACGTACCGATAATCTCGGCAATGCACCGCATATCTTATAAAATTCTACCCGATTCGACTCTATCTTAGAGGTATGGTAAAATCTTCTTCATTGCCTTAAGATTTGTATGGTCAACTAAAGTAGCCTTTCTGAGATTTCTCTTTCTCTTTGTGCTCTTCTTAGTAAGGATATGGCTCTTGTAAGCCTTCATTCTCTTTAACTGTCCTGAACCTGTCTTCTTAAAACGCTTTGCTGCTGCCCTACTTGTCTTTATTTTTGGCATGATGTAAATCCTCCTTAAATATTGTATTCTAGCGCTTCTGTGCTAAAACCAGTGTCATGCTTCTGCCTTCTACCTTGGCGGGTTTCTCAACAACTGCTACTTCCTCAAGCATCTTAGCGAAGTCATCAAGAATATGCTTGCTGCTCGCCATATGAGCCATCTCACGACCTCTGAACCTTAAGGTTACCTTAACCTTATTGCCCTTCTCTAAGAACTTCTTGGCTGCACTAACCTTGGTGTTAAGATCATTGTCCTCGATGTTCGGAGATAAACGAACCTCCTTAATCTCGATAACCTTCTGCTTCTTCTTGGCTTCCTTTTCTTTTCTTGCAAGCTCATACTTGTACTTGCCGTAATCGATAATCTTACATACCGGCGGCTTAGCTGTAGGAGCTATCTTCACAAGATCAAGCTCTGCCTCCTGAGCCAGCTTATATGCTTCCTTGGCAGACATGATGCCAATAAGTTCGCCATTTTCACCAATCAGACGTACTTCTCTGTCTCTGATCTGTTCGTTAATCATTAAGTCGCTAATTGTAGTGCACCTCCATCATATTTTCGCAAAAAAAATGCAGATAGAAAACCATCCGCATACTCAACGCTTAAGGGCACACCAGTCAGCAGCCCGTCAAAGCTTGGAATATTAACCCGAGTCACATATATGTGCTGAGGTGAGAGCGGATACTCTTCTTTATTTTCACAACAGTGGTATATTAACACACCCTCTTTGTAATGTCAATATATTTTTTACTTTATTTTACCGGAAAATACTTGCGGCTTCACACCTGATTCCCCCGACATCCCCCGGACAGCAAAAAACGGCTTCACGCATGCTCTCTAATACAGCCATGCGTAAAGCCATTACCGATATCCTGCTATTCCGCTATCAGCACCTTTTTCCCTTCGAATGCGAATCCATAGTGCCTAATTCTGTCCTTTTCTATGCCTCTTGCTATAAGCTCCGCGTCATAGTTCTTCTCCTCTATCTGCCTGAGTGCAGACTGTGCAGTGTCCTCAAGTGTGCTTTCATCATAGGAATCATACACTTTGAATTCCAGTATAATTGCATTGTATTTTCTGTCATCACTCTTCGGCACAAGCATGACATCATATCTTCCGTATCCGCTCTCACGGTTGGATTTTATCTCATATATGTCGCGCAGTTCAACCAGCAGTCCCAGCACAAAGCCATGAAAGAAGCGCTCCGGCTGTGTCCTCTCCGACGGCTGTGTCCCCACGTCAAAATAGCTGAATGTTGACAACGCAACATCATTCATGTATATATTCATTTCGCGCAGCCTGCCCTTAAGCAGCGCCTGCACAAATTCGCCATAGTTGGAGCTGTCACTGTCAAACCACCCCTTGAACATATTGGAGAACATGCTCACCGTCTCAAGATTGGTTATCGACAGATGATACCAAGGCTCCAACAGCTCACCCTTATACTCAACCTTATCGGGCTTTAAGTAGCCGCTTGCCATAAGAAGGCTCCATATAGCATTCTTATTTTTCCCCAACTGGCTGAACACTATCTGCTCATCAAAGTTCACAACTATCTCTCTGCCGCTTATCAAGTCCTCCATCATCTGCTTGATATCCGGCGGCGCTGTCTGTATGAGCCGGCTCACAAGACCATTGGAGCTTGTCGATGCCCAGTACGGTCTTAACTTTTTCTCTTTAAGGAAGTTGGTGATTGACCATGGGTTATATATGTCCCTGTGTTCCCCGAAAACAAACCCGTCATACCATCTCTTCACATCGTCCCTGCGCTCTCCAAGCCCCATATCATCAAGTGACTTAAAGACCTCCTCCTGTGTAAAACCGAAGGCTGTGCTGTACCTGTCGGAGGTCGTTGTCACGACCGCAAGATTGTTAAGGTCCGAAAATATTGATTCCTTGGAAACCCTTGTTATGCCCGTCATCACGGCACGCTCAAGGTATGGGTTCGTCTTGAATGTCGCATTAAAAAGACTTCTCATAAATGCCGTAAACTTATCCCAGTAGCCATGAATGTACGCTTCCTGCATGGGAGTGTCGTATTCATCCAGTATCACAATCACCTTTTTCTTATAATATCTGCTCAGATAACTGCACAAATCCTGAATTGCACTCTGGGCAGCTGTGTCCTCCATATCAGGCGTTATTCCCACAAACTGTTCACGCTCCACTGCCATAAGACCTTCCCAGGAACCAAGCCATGCATACTGCTGATAGATATTAAATATTATCTTCTTAATTTTCCACAATGCTCCTTGTAAATCATTCTGCTTCACATCCGCAAAGCTCAAAAATATCACAGGATATGTCCCCTGTAACTGCCTGTACTTCTCATCCTCCCACACAGACAAGCCTTCAAATAAATCACCGCGATTGGCATACTGATTTGAAAAGAAACAGTTGAGCATGCTCATATTGAGTGTCTTTCCGAAACGGCGCGGGCGGGTTATCAGCGTAACAGCATCGCCGGAACTCCACCACTCCTTTATCAGACCTGTCTTGTCGATATAAAAATATTTATTTTCCCTTATATCATCAAAACCCTGATTACCTATACTTACAGTATTATATCCCATAACCACATGCCCTCCATATATGATATATCATATATCATATGTCAATGATATTCTCAATCCGCTTCCTGCCCATCGTGCACCATATTCAATATGTTATCACAATGTATCATCTTTAGCAACATAATATACAGGTAATATTTTGTTTCAATATAGTTCCAAAAAATGATTTTTCAACAATCCTGTCATATTCGTCTGCTTTTTGTCACCAATTTCTTTATCCTGAAAGTAACTTTTACCTTATCCGAATCAAGTAGTAAAAAATCAATCTTGCCATTATTATTTTTGACTATTTCATATATATTCAGCAAACCATATCCATGTCCGTCTTTATTATTTTCAGGTATCAAATCTTCAAATCCGGAACATTCTGTCGTTTTTATGGTATTAATAAACTCTCCGTAAATCTCAGTATCGGAACAGTTAAGAAATATACTTATATAAGGTTTTTCACTCAACATTGCCGCCGCAATCGCATTATCCAATAAATTTACCAACAGACAATATAATTCAACATCATCAACACCATCTATTTTTCCACAGACAAAACATTTTACATCAACACCATTTGATTGACAGAACTCAATCTTTGAATTCAAAAGTGAGTTTATCACGGAATGATTAGAATATAACCGATACGAAAAATATGTGCTGCATTTTTCTTCCAGTTTACATACATATTCCCTGGCTTCATCGTACCGGTTATTTTCTATTAAGTCCTTGATAAGTCTTACATTCTTTTTTAAATCATGATTTCGTTTTTCTGTTTCTAAGTTTCTTTGTTCTATTGCTTCAACATTCTCCCTTTGATTTTCCAAATCTTTTAAATATACTGCTGCTTTTTGTTTTTCTGTTATAATACTGCTTTCATATTCATCAGCAATATACATTGCAATGTCTATAAAGATAATTACAACAACCAATAAACTGGGTAAAATCTCATAATTTGTACCGGAAACAAGCAGATAATATATAAATATAAATGAAAACATATAAAATAATATATTTAAGTATTTCTTAATCATGTCTTTCCTCATTAAATTTCTTAAATCTGTTTTTTACCTCTGTCACATTTCTTGATGATATGTAAAACCTTCTGCCATTCTTCATGACAATCATATCTTTTGACATATCCTTTATATAATTAAGATTTATTAACGTATTTCTGCTTATCTTTATAAAATCATACTTATTCAATTCATTTTCTATCTTTTTCAGCGTATACCTCACTGTAAGCTCCGTATCGTCATAATAATACACCGTCATATCATGAACAAATATTTCAAAGGCAATTATTTCACTTAATTTTAAAGTATACTTAGTTGTTCCGCTTGTAATTTCAATTACTTTTAGCTTTTTCTCCAGCACCCTGTTAACTTCCCGTAAAACAGTTTCCAAGTCGGTTTCTAAACTCTGTTTTCTTACAAAGCCTAACGGCTGACCAACAAAAGCATCAAAAACATAATAATCATAATTGGTTATATAAACAACCTGTGGTGAATATCCCTCTTTAAGCAGCTCCCTTATTATATCAAATCCGATATTCTCCCCAACCTCAATATCCATAAATACAAGGTCCGGTTTTACCTTCCTATACGTTTTAAGCATATCTTCTTTATTGCCGGAATACAGAAAATCAGACTTATTAAAATACATATTTTTGCATAAATAGTCTCTTAATATCTCAAAAAAATATTTGTCATCGTCACAAACCAAAATACTTAACATCATGTCATTTTTCATTCCGGTATACATCCCTTTTACACCATACAATCATATTCTTTTCTTCGCAATGTTCAAAACGCTTCCTTTAATGTCCAGTGCAGCTCCCAACAGTAATAACTGACAGACAGAATAGACTGTATTTTCTTTGAAAAACGGAATCTCATAAACAGAGCCTCTTAAAATGCCCAAGTTAACCAATAAAAAACATACACTTTGTATAATCATTATTGCCGTGGCTATCAGAGATACCTCGTTATTTCTTTTATAATTTTTATATAACAGAACTGCCAATACCCCGACAATCAAAATAAAAACAAAGAGTACATTCAAAAGCCCATATTGTGTTATCTTTTCTGCAATAAAATACTGCCGCAAATTTTTGCCGGGTAAATAAAGCAGGGCATCAAGGTATTGTTGCGAGTCAGCCGAGGCTTTAAAACATTTGGCATTCTTTATAATATTCATAACCAAGCACTGCTCATAATTCCTTCCGTTAACAGCATTAACCAGTTCCCGTACTGCTCCGGCAAGCGTCAATATACTCAACATTATATATCCTGATACTGCCAATATAAATTCTTTCATTTCAGTCTTTTTAAAAACAATTAAATTTATAAAAATTCCCATTAAAGAATATACAATCAACATATCAAATTGTTTGAAACGAAGATACACGCTCTGATAAAGATACATACTCATAGGAACTGTACAGAGCCAATTCAATGCAGTCGCACTTGTTATATTGTCCACATATTTTAGTGCATAGTAAATTGCAAAAGGCATAAACATAACAACGTAAACACTATAATCCGTATTCAAATAAATATATTCACGCCTGATATATATTATCTTAAATACGAGCAGCACGACTATCATTGCAAAAATGAGGAGCATATACATCTTCTTGTTTTGATTATTTATTTTCATTTCGACTCATTCCTTTCTTGTTATATACATACACATATCTGTTCGTCAATAAAATTATATCCGATGGCCTGCAAAAAACAATGCTCCCGTCATGAACGGGATACTTTTGACACGAAAGCTGATTTGGCATGATATATTGCCCTGAAAGGAACTTAAAAAAACAAAAGACCTGTAACGTAAAACGTGTCAGGTCTAAACAAAAAGTATAAGCTATTCTATAATCTTAAATCCATTATTATATCTGAACAATGCCTTGGCAATTATCTGCTTCTTCGTGACGTAGGTATTCTTCCAGTATCTTGAATCCTTAGAGTTATCCCTGTTGTCCCCCAGCACGAAATAGCAGTCCGCCGGAATGAGATAAGGTCCGAAATCCTGCCTGCTCACGCCATGGGCGTAAGGCTCCTCAAGCGGCACCTCACTGCCGTTGATATACACAAGTCCATCCTTTATTATGACCATCTCCCCCGGAAGTCCTATAACTCTCTTGATGAGAAGCTTATCGCCGTCATCCGGGTACTCAAATATGATCACATCGCCTCTCTCCGGCTTGGAAAATATATAGCTAAGCCTGAAGCCGATAAGCTTATCGCCCTTCTCAAAGGTGGTGCTCATCGACTCAGACGTAATGTCCGCATTTATGATAACAAATTTATTGAGGAGCACGGCAATCACAACGCCGGCTACGATTATCCTGAGATATCCGAATATCTCTTTTTTAACACTTTTTTTCATACTGATCTCAATCTCCAATGCTGCTGTCCACAGGCAGCATACATAATCGCCAAAACACGCTTAGCAGCACCTGTCACCTCCGCCACCGGATATAAATTACCGGTGGCGGAGGCGGCTGATGTTGCTATGCAGGTTCTGACCTTACATTCAATTATATAACTATTTTTTAATACTATAACTATATCCGCACCTGTCGGTGACCGGCACCAACAGTGCAAGGTATTACAGGAAGTACTTCACTCCGGACTCGAATATCTTCATATCCTGCTCGCCGTAGATATTGATAGCCACCGAATCGCCGCGGCGCTCAGAGTGAGCCATCTTACCAAGGATTCTTCCGTCAGGGCTTGTGATACCCTCAATTGCCATGTATGAACCGTTAGGATTCCACTCCTCATCCATTGTAGGTATTCCTGTGTTCACATCGACATACTGTGTTGCAACCTGTCCGTTCTCAAAGAGCTTCTTAAGCCACTCATCATTGGCTACGAAACGGCCCTCACCGTGTGAAGCAGGGTTACAGTATACTCCGCCAAGCTGTGCTCCTGCAAGCCATGGGGACTTATTGGTGACAACCTTTGTATAAACCATCTTAGATACGTGGCGTCCGATTGTGTTCATGGTAAGTGTAGGTGAATCAGGTGTCTGCATTCTGATTTCACCGTAAGGTACAAGACCGAGCTTTATGAGAGCCTGGAAACCGTTACATATACCGAGCACAAGACCGTCTCTCTCATTTATAAGCTTGTTGATTTCCTCTGTAATCGCCGCATTTCTGAAGGCTGTCGCAAAGAACTTAGCCGAACCGTCCGGCTCATCACCTGCGCTGAAGCCGCCAGGGAACATGATAATCTGTGCTTTCTTAATCTCATCAGCGAACTCATGTGCCGAATCACGGATATCCTCGGCTGAAAGGTTCTTGAATACCTTAGTTACCACGTCTGCACCTGCGCGCTCGAATGCCTTGGTGCTGTCATACTCACAGTTGGTTCCCGGGAATACAGGGATGAACACTGTAGGTCTGGCAACCTTATTCCTGCATACATATACCTTATCTGTGCTGTATACAGGTGTGTCAAGCTCCTTGCCACCCTTTACGGCAACTGTAGGGAATACCTTCTCAAGTGTAGCCTTCCATGAAGCAAGTGCTTCCTCAACACCAATCTTTACATCGGCGTACTCAAATGCAGCCTTGTCCGTAACCTCACCGATTACAGTGCCGTCTGCAACACCGTTCTTGTCCGCTGCGACTTCCGCTACGATACAGCCGTACATCGGAGCGAAAAGCTTATCGGCGCTGACCGCTGAAGCATCAAGCTTAACACCAAGCTTGTTACCGAATGCCATCTTGCTGACTGCCGCTGCGATTCCCTTGGCATCAAGTGTATATGCTGATACGATAACACCGTCTGCAATATCCTTGCTTATATCCGAATATAACTTCTTAACTGCCTCATAATCCGGAAGGTCATACTCATCCGTCCTGATTGTGTAGAGAACGACCTTGTTTCCTGCCTTCTTAAACTCAGGTGTGATGACATCCTGTGTCCTGGCAACGTCAACCGCAAACGATACAAGTGTGTTAGGAACATCCATATCGTTAAAGGTTCCGGACATACTGTCCTTTCCTCCGATTGACGGAAGACCGAAGCCAAGCTGTGCATCATAAGCACCGAGAAGTGCCTTGAAAGGCTCACCCCAGCGTGAGGCATCCTCTGTCATTCTTCTGAAGTACTCCTGGAAGGTAAATCTTACCTTGGAGAAATCACCGCCTGCGCAGACAATCTTCGCAACAGACTCAAGCACTGCATATACCGCTCCATGATAAGCACTCCATGATGAGAGATATGGGTCGAAGCCGTAGCTCATCATTGTAACTGTATCGGTCTTACCCTTAAGAACAGGAAGCTTCGCAACCATAGTCTGAACCTCTGTAAGCTGATACTTACCGCCGTAAGGCATGAATACCGAGCCTGCACCGATTGAGCCGTCGAACATCTCGACAAGACCCTTCTGTGAACATACATTGAGGTCTGCAAGAGTCTCAAGCCACTTAGCACGTACCTCCTCCACAACAGGCGCGTTAAAGCAGCTTCCGTCCCTGGATGGGATATTTACATGTACATCTGTCTCCTGATGAGCACCGTTAGTATCAAGGAAAGCTCTGCTGATATCAACAATCTTCTTTCCTCTCCAGTACATGACAAGTCTCTTCTCAGGTGTAACCTCAGCGACAGGAACAGCTTCAAGATTCTCCTCTGCCGCATAAGCAAGCATCTTATCTACATCCTTCCTGTCTACAACAACAGCCATTCTCTCCTGTGACTCAGAAATTGCTATCTCAGTTCCGTCAAGACCTGCATACTTTTTCGGAACCTTGTCAAGGTTGATGTTAAGACCATCGGCAAGCTCACCGATTGCAACAGAGACACCGCCTGCACCAAAGTCATTACATTTCTTAATAAGAAGGCTTACTTCGCTTCTTCTGAATAATCTCTGAATCTTACGCTCTGTAGGTGCATTACCCTTCTGGACCTCAGCTCCGCAGGTCTCAATGGAAGCCTCTGTGTGAACCTTGGATGAGCCTGTAGCACCGCCACAGCCGTCACGTCCTGTTCTTCCGCCGAGAAGAATGATGATATCGCCCGGATCCGATGTCTCACGGATGACATTCTTTCTCGGTGCGGCACCCATAACTGCACCGATTTCCATTCTCTTTGCAACATAATTAGGATGATAAATCTCCTTTACATAGCCTGTTGCAAGACCAATCTGGTTACCGTAGGAGCTGTAGCCGTTAGCTGCACCACGCACAAGCTTCTTCTGCGGAAGCTTTCCCTTCATGGTCTCACTTACAGGGACGGTAGGATCTCCCGCACCTGTAACCCTCATAGCCTGATATACATAGGTTCTACCTGAGAGCGGGTCACGGATTGCACCGCCAAGACAGGTTGCAGCACCACCGAACGGCTCTATCTCTGTAGGATGGTTATGTGTCTCATTCTTAAAGTTGACAAGCCACTCCTCTGTTACTCCGTCTATTGTGACAGGAACCACGATGCTGCACGCATTTATCTCATCGGATACTTCCATATCCTCAAGCCTGCCCTCCTTCTTTAACTTGCGCATCGCAAGAAGTGCAATATCCATAAGACATACGAACTTGTCATCTCTGCCCTTGAAGATAACCTCTCTGTCAGCAAGGTAACGATTGTAGGTATCAACAATTGGCTTCTTGTAATCTCCATCGCCGAAGCTTACATTCTTAAGCTCCGTGGAGAATGTAGTATGACGGCAATGGTCAGACCAGTATGTATCGAGAACACGGATTTCCGTCATGGATGGATCACGCTTCTCCTCATTTTTGAAATAATTCTGTATATGCTTAAAATCTTTAAATGTCATGGCAAGACCAAGTGACTTGTAAAGCTCTGACAGCTTGTCATCATCCATATCCTTAAAGCCATCAAATATCTTTACGTCCGCCGGCTCAGCAAAAACAGTGACAAGTGTCTCCGGCTTAGCCATATCAGCCTCTCTTGAATCAACCGGGTTGATACAGAAGCTCTTTATGCGTGCAAGCTCATCATCCGTAACGTCTCCATCAATGACATATACGGTGGCTGTTCTTATAACAGGCTCCTCGTCCTCCTTGAGAAGCTTCACACACTGTACGGCAGAATCGGCTCTCTGGTCGAACTGTCCCGGGAGAAATTCAACAGCGAACACCTTCTCGCCTGCCTTCTTTCCAAAATCCTCCTCATAAACATAATCTACAGGCGGCTCAGAAAAGACAGTAACCAATGCATCCTTATACACCTCATCTGAGATATTCTCAATATCGTAGCGGATAAGTACACGTACATTCTTAACCGTGTTGATGTTAAGATAATTGGAAATCTCATCACTTAGCTCCTTTGCCTTGACAGCGAATGCAGGCATCTTCTCAGAATAAACTCGTCTAACCTTGCTCATTTTTTCCTCCATGTTCATGTCCCATGACATATTTTTGTGCGTTATTTATTACTCATGAAGTCTGCGGATAATCCTGTAGACAACATTGTTCTCCATAACCGTAGGTGCTGTATGTGCAAAAAATATAATCCCCTCCGTCGGTGAAATGACCTGATTAATCACTTCCCCCTCATAAGGGTCTATAACCTCACCTATGATATCTCCTCTATATACAGGGTCACTTGGACTCTTTAATCTACGATACAGCCCGGCCGTGTTGGTCTTGACAGCCATAAGCTCATCCTCGTCAATTACATGCGCAATAAATCCGCTATGGTTATAATACTTTATAATACCCATTCTCGTCAAGAAGCGAAGTACACTTGCCACTGCCTGTCTTGCGGAAACATCATCTATATAATCACTACAATTCGTATATATCGAAAATGCACATGTCCCACACATCTGCCAGTTGTAATTAAGCGTGGTGGTGTCAAGCGGCTTCGGCTTTCTTATGACCACATACGGAAGCCCGAACAGATTGGCAAGACTCGGGCTCTGATGCCCTGTCTCCATCATGCGCACATGCGGGATGAAATCTCCCTGCATATAAAAGCTTGTAAACTGTATTCCATAGCTGTAGCCCTTAACCTTTTCAAAGAACTCAGCGGCAATATTCTGTGTCGTATCTCCCCCGTGTATTCCGGGAAATCTTCTGTTGATATCCGAATTGTCCATCGCCCAGAAGCGCTTCTGGACATTGACGGAATAATGGTTGAGACATGGTACAACCAGAATCTCATTGTTGGCAGTTATCTGTCCTCTTTCCTCAAGCTCACCTAAGACCCTGATAAGCTGGGAGCAGATATACATCTGCTGATACTCATTTCCTCTTATCGCACCGACTATACAGGCAGCCTTCTCCCCACTTCCGAAGCTGTAGCCTGTTATATTGAAATCTTCTCTGTTATAGCCCTTAAGTGTATATAATTCCTTCTTAACCATTCTGCTTACCTCCTGTAAAAATTCTGCACAGGATAGCTCCCTCATATACCACAGGGTACTCTCGGAACGTAAATATTCTTCCCTCACACGGAGCCTCAACCCGGTGTAACAGTCTTCCCGTAAGCGGTTCGACTATGTCACCTATATGCTCTCCAAACTGTACATACTTCATCATGGCACCATCCGCCGGCACGAACAATCCCGTAACCTTGGCATGTATCACTGTAATCTCACCCTCCGTTGATATCATCGGCTTCTTTACAGGTGTCTTTTTCCCCTTCCACATACCAAGCTCACACATGAGATTGAATATACCTTCGATAATCTGGTCACCATAGGACTTCTCAATCCTGTTTCCGACTCCCATCTCTATCACGAGGGTAGGAACGCCAAGATGATTAAGACTGTTGGCAAGCGTCGCCTCAAGCACCGTATTTATCTTATATTCCCAGATAAAATCAGCATTGAGAAGGTAAGCGTACGACATAAGCTTATCCTTAAACTGGTCGAACACGCGCACCTGCGGTGTCTCCTTTATAAATATATTCGATGAATGCAGGTCAACGCACATGTCGCTTCCTATAATATCATTCACAATCTTAGACGCAAGATATTCCGCCGTCGCACCGTTCTCAATTCCCGGGAACACACGGTTCATATCAAGGTCGAACATCGGCATACCTCGCGTACAGCTCTCTATTCCAAGCGGATTGACGGCCGGATATATATCCACAATGCCGTCAAGCAGCTCTATATGTTCATTGATTCTGCGGTTAAGCTCATAGCATATATACTGTCCGTCAAGCTCATCACCATGTATTCCGGTCACGATTGACAGTCTCTTAGCCCTGTTGTCAAGATTTTCCGACATTATCCTGTTCTTGCGGATAACAATCTTCTCACTCACCGGCATCGCCACAGTTACTACTTCTTCTATCATATAACTCCTCATTCCAATGCATTTTCGGACATGCTGACAGCACACCCTGTAAAATGCACTTTTACATAATCCTAATCATTATAAAGCAATCCGCTCAAAATATAAAGACCTTTTAACCAAATTATTACTATATTAACTATGCCCATCCCAGAACTCTGCCACCAGCTTCGGTGCCTCCTTAAGATTACACAGCTTATAGTCCGCCCACTCCGCCGGAAACAGCCTCACATACTCACTCCTTGCAAAGCGCTCATCAAGAAGCACTATGACCCCCACATCATCCATCGTTCTTATGACGCGCCCTGCTGCCTGCAGAACCTTGTTCATCCCCGGATAGGTGTACGCATAATTGTAGCCGTTGCCATCCTTTTCGTCATAATAGTCCTTTAAAAGTCTGCGTTCCGTACATATCTGCGGAATACCGGTTCCCACTATAATGCAGCCAATAAGACTCTCATTTTTCAGGTCAATACCCTCCGAAAAGACACCGCCTGTGACGCAGAAGCCGATACAATCTCTTTCTGACGTTTCTTCGCCATTATTTTCTTTGCGGATTGCGCAATCATCTGCTAAGACCGTCTCACCCCAATCCGTATTCTCTGTCACGGATTTTTCCCCTGTCACCGATGCCGCCGTTCCCCGGAATCTGTCAAGGAACTGCTCCCTCTCCGCCTCAGTCATACCGCGGTTCTGCACGATTATGTTTCTCCGCTCCTGCTCGGTGTAAAGCTTATACACGCTGTCCATATACCCATAGGATGGAAAAAACACCATATAGTTTCCCTTTTTCTGCGCAGTAATGTCGGCAATATAGCTCTTTATCTTGAGAAATTCCGTCTCATTGCGCCTTGTGTATCTGCTCGTCACATCGTACCCGACCGCCAGCAGCCTGTTGGCGGAATCAAATGGAGACTTGATATATATGGCGTAATCATCCTTTTGGCTTAAAAGCTCCTTATAGTACGTCACAGGGAGCAGTGTCGCCGAAAAGAACACCGCCGCCTTGCCCTTTTCAAGCCGCCCGGCAAGGCACGGCGAAGGATTCACGCAGAACAACTTTACCATAAAGCCGTCATCCGTGTGCTCACCGTAAATCACATAGTTATCCTGTATCAGGTCGTACATATTGAGGAAATGCCGCACCTCAAAGAAAAGCTCCGATGCCTCCTCACTGTACTCAAACTCAGGCTTCTCCTCAAAAAATCTTGTGAACTCCTCAAAAAGTGAATTAAGCGCCATCGTCACCGCGCCGATACTGTCAAGAACAATCACATCATCGCATATTTTTTTCAGCTCAAGAAAATTCTTGTTGCACCTTGCAAGTGCCGAAGCAAGGCGCTTATCCACCTTCTCCACAAGCCTTCTGACCTTAAGAAAAGCTTCCTTGCAGAGGCTTGCGCTGTACATATCCCTTGCCCTGTCGACAAGATTATGCGCCTCATCTATCAGAAAAATATAATCCCCCGATGAGCCATCGGAAAAATACCTCTTTAAATATACATCCGGGTCAAACACATAGTTGTAATCACATATAATTCCGTCAACCCAGTAGGTCGCATCAAGCGACATCTCAAAAGGGCATACCGTGTACTTGTTCGCATAGTCCTCAATCACAGCACGGTCTATCACGTCCTCATGTGTCACCATGTCATACACGGCTTCATTCACCCTGTCAAAATGTCCCTTGGCATACGGACACGCAAGCGGATTGCACTCCGGTTTACCGCACATACATATCTTTTCCTTAGCTGTTATCGTCACTGTCCTGAAATACGCGCCCTTAGAGCGCAGTATCGAAAAAGCCTCCTCAGCCACGGTGCGTGTTATGGTCTTTGCAGTTAGATAAAACAGCTTGTCACCCAGCCCCTCACCTATGGCTTTAACCGCCGGAAAGACCGTTGACATGGTCTTTCCCACTCCTGTAGGTGCCTGAATGAAAAGCTTTTTCTGCATGCGTATAATTCTGTAGACACTGACAGCTATATCCCTCTGCCCATCACGGTACGGAAACGGAAAATCCATTCCGTGAAGCGATTCCTTTCTCCTTCTCCCGCTCTCATAAAGAAAATCGCTCCATTTTCTGAAGCTGTCAAGCACCCCCATGAACCATTTCTCAAGCTCTGCAAACGAGATGGTCTCTGTAAAATATTTTACCTCCTCAGTGTCAAGGTTCACATAGGTCATCATCACGCGTATACTTTCAAGTGAATCCTGGACGCTCTTTATGTATGCGTATACCATCGCCTGTGCCTTGTGAACCTTGACCGGCTCATCAAGATACTTAAAATTGCGGTATGTCCCCTTGATTTCATCTATGGTAATCCCCTCATCCTCCGTTATAACTCCGTCCGCTCTTCCTTCTATTACGATGGTATAATTAAGAGACGGAAATTCCATTCTCATCGGAACCTCCGCCTCATACTGTGAACCCATCTGCTTTTGTATTCTGCGGTGAGCCTTGCTGCCTGCATCCATGGCAGCCTTGTCCCCGCCCTGCCCGCGTCTTGTGTCAATATCCCCGCTACGGCAGATAAATTCCACAAGACTGCGGACCGATATTTTCAGAACATTATCCTTAAATGTGTACATACTCGTCCATTCCCGCCTCAACCAGGCACTTATAGTAATACGCAACCGGATAAAAACTCTGTGCAAAATTCTTTGTAGAGTCACCTGATGTGACAAGTGCATCTCCTACTATCTGCTTATCACCCCCGACATACTTATAAGGCTCCTGCAGAACCCGTCTGATGGTACCCAGGCCTGCCTCTAAATATTTCCCGTCACCGGTAAGCTCATACCCTGTAGCCATCGCCTCGAGCAGAAGTGTATTATTTCCGAGCCGTGTAAGGCTAGGCAGCTCTTTATAGTAGAATAACCCACACTCTAACATGCAGTTGTCAAGAATATCATCGACCGCCAGCATAATAAGATTTTTCAGAGAATCCGTTTTGTTGACTCTATAGTACCTCATAAGACTGCCAACCGCAACAGAAATCATAAATCCTACATGGATAAGTGTGTTGTCCGTATACGGTGCGGCAAAGCATCCATAGTCCTCGTACCATTTTTCAAAATATCCGACTATCTTATCGCATTTAATACGATATTTTTCCTCGCCTGTCTCAATGTACAGTGCAGTGAGCGCCCTAAGTGCCCATCCTGTCTCTCTTGCATTGCTCTCACCCGCCACGGCATAGGCCGGGGTGTCGAGAAGCCTTATAATGTTATCCCCTATTCCGACAGCAGTCTCAAGCCCTCTCTCATCACCTGTAAGGTGATAATAGTCAAGGAAGCCCTCAACCCATTCGTGGCTCGGAACCATGACGCCGTTGATAACATGTCCCTTGGTATGCTCCGTAAGACCGCCTAACTTAAGCGGGTCACTGCTGTAGTGGCACACATCCACATCCATCCAGTGGCTTGCATGCACCATACAGAAATCAAGATATCTTCTTATCCCCATCCTCATGTACATAAGTGCACAGGCATGAGGAAAATCATACTCATTGTTAGCCCACACGGCAGCTCCGCCGCCACGTCCCTGCTTAGTGTAATTCTGGTCAATCGTGTCTCCCCAGTTGAGCATTCCGAAGCTTCGCGCCCTGGAATCCGCCTTTCCTATAAGCAGCATGTCAATCTCAGGTGAGCATTTGTCTGCGAACACATCCGTCACGGCACCGGAATTTTTATATACATCGGGTGCAATTACCGGTCTGTCCGGCATCTGGTAGATAAGGCTCCTGTTGTCAAGCTCCGCAAGGCTCTCAGCCGCAGCATGGAAATGCAGCATGAACCTCTGCTCGCGCGCCATACCCGGCTGCATAATCACATCGTTAAAGCCCTCCGGCACCAACATCACATAGAGTCCGTCCTTATCAGCCTTCACCGCCTTCGGATAGTTCTGCTGTGCCTGATATATGGTAGCACACACTCCGCCCTCCGAATCCGTCCTGTCCGCAAAGAAGGTTCCGTAAAGCACCTCCGCCATGTGCTCATTGCTCTCCATAAGGAGAGCCTTATCATATGCAGCCTTGTTGACCTGTGCACCATCCTTTCCTATAATGAAATCCGTTTTATAGTTGGAGGCTCCTGCACAGGTTCGGATATTCTCGACCCTTGCCAGTTTCTCTATCGTATCCAAATCCTTAGTGCCTCTGGTCCTGTAGATAAGACCTCCGTCATTTTTCAGTTCAGTTCCTATATCACCACAGCCTGTGGAATCGATCATCGCAGACGAATCCAGTGTGGCAAGCGATACATCCTGCTCCATGTCAGCCCTGTCCATGACGGAAAATACAAGCGACTTAATACTTAAAGGTGTCTCAGATGTATTAAAGATCCTGTAGCTCACATCAATCCATGGCTTTCCTGCATATACGGTAAGTCTTATCTCAAACCTATAGTGCTTCGACTCCTCACAGCCGCCGGATTCAGTCTCATTATAGCCGTCCACAGCAAGAATCGTACACACTGCGCCCTCCTCAACCACGCGCCATCTGTTCAGGTTAAGCTCATAGCGTGTTCCTGCCTTGTCTGTAAGATACGGACCCTTAAACTGCCCCTTCTCATACAGCCTGTCTCCATAGCTCAGGCTCTCGAACAGACTCTGGGAATAATTCTTAACGGTAAAGCTCACTGCACCTGTGTCGACCGTGAAGCCATCGGTGTTGTATACTGTACTTACTGCTGCGCTGTCAGCTTTTATACCGATATTATTCACATTATCCGAACTGCCCCTATTACCTGAACTGTTCATATTGTGTGAATTATTATCTGCATTTTTACTATCCGGATTTTTCTCATCCGAAATATCAGATTTTCTTCCTGAGGCTTTTAAATCCTCATCATCAAGAAAAAGCTCGAATTTCTTTCCTGCATTTCCCGGAAGATTTCCCTCAAATCTGGTGAAAAGAAATCTTATTGAACCATCATCATACCGCGAGGTCACCTTTGTCTGGCTCGTCAGCCTTTCATCCCCATCATACACACAGACCTGCGATGCATCGCCAAGTCTTCCCCTCTTCACCGGAACCGCGACCCACATAGGCTCCATATTTCTCGGATATCTGTACAGTTTTTCAAGATTTAAGTTAATCATGTGTTTGCCCCCTTTACTTTTATCTTACTCTTCTTCCATATATTAGTTCTATATACTACATAAAGAATGAATGAAGATATTGCATTACTTACAACAACCGAATACCACACACTGCGGACTCCCATGTGAAGCACACTCTCACAGAAGAACAGTGTCATAAATCTGAACACCCACAGCCTTGCGGCATCCACAATCATCGTGACCTCAGTGTGGCCTGTCCCCTGGAACAGTCCCGATGTCGCATTATATATTCCGTTCGTCCAGCACCAGAATGCCATTATCGACAGGAAATCCGCAGCCATCGCGACAACCTGCTCATCGTTATTGAAAATTCCGACTATGGCTCTGGATACCGGCATTCTTGAGAGAATCATTCCTCCGGCAAACAGGAATACAACACATATATTGCGTGACAATATATATCCCTTTTTCGCTCTGTCAACCTGACCCGCTCCCATATTCTGTCCGACTATGGTAGCTGCGGCTGAGCCTATGCCGTTAGACGGCAAGGTTATAAGGCTGTTGACTTTATTTCCAATGCCATAAGCAGCCATCGCCTCCGTGCCATACTTATATACATTCCTGCTCATAAGCAGAAAGCCGAACTGCATTGTACTTCCGCCGATTGCCGTTGGAAGCCCTATTCTTAAAATATCCCTAAGCTTATCCTTCTCGAACCGGAAATCCTTGTAATCAAGGTGGAGGTTATTCTCCTTTCTAAGGAGCGAAAACAGTGCTATTGCCGCAGACGGAAGCTTGGCGGACAATGTTGCAAGCGCCGCACCTGATATTCCAAGCTTGAACACCACCATAAGCAGCGGGTCAAGAATCATATTGAGAATAATTCCTACCAGATTAAGAAGCATAGGCTTTACCGTGTCTCCCTGAGCCTGATTAAGTGCGGTAAACATATTTATCGTAAACAGAAACGGCATATCCAGCACCACTATCTGCAGATACTGCCTGCTGTACCTGTAAATATCCCCCTCCGCTCCAAGCCATGAGACAATCCCCGGAGCCATGGCAAAGCATATCGCCGCACAGGCAAATGCAAAAATCATCGCACAGGCATATATCTGGCTCGCCATCCTGCGTGCCTCCTTGTCGGCGCGCGCGCCTATGTACTGTGCAATCAGCACCGACCCTGCAACTGTTATCCCGGTTCCGAAATTAATAACTATATTCTGGACCGGTGTCACAAGATTAATCGCCGCAAGCTCCTCCTTGCCTATATGTCCCAGCCAGTATGTATCCGTAAGGTTATACATCGTCTGCAGAAAGCTGTTAATTACAACGGGAATTGCAAGTGAAAGAATTGCGCTCAGCATACTCCCATTCAAAATCAGATCACGATTATATTTCTTTGCCATATTACTCCTCATCTCCGACCGGTTTATTGCGAGGAGGCGATGAGAAATTCGCGTAGGCGATTTCTCATCTGCCATCAAAGCAATTTGTTTTCGCTCAAAAACAAATTGCATGTGTGAAAAATATGCTATCAAGCTTATTTTTCACACTACTCCTCATCTCCGAGCATAAAACCAGTGCACGCTGTAACATTCATATATATTACTCTATATTAAATGTAATATCTACGTTTTAATTTATTATTTTCATATATATTACTGTTTTTTTTACATTTTTATTGACAAAAAAAGTCTCAAAACTTACTATATCTAATAGCACCTTAGGTACAGTGCATTTTCACTGCAGAATGGAGAATTGTATGATTTTAAGCGACAAAAAGAAAGACTTCGATATAACCCAGGTGAAGGGAAAGGCATATTCCGAAATGAAGGATGCCCACTATCATCCATATTATGAATTCTATTACCTTCTATCAGGGACAAGACGTATTTTCATAAATGACACTATATATTACGTAAAAAAGGGGGATTTGATTGTCATACCTAAAGGTGAACTGCACCGCACAACCTATATAGGCGGAGACACCCACGAAAGAATTGTCATGATTTTCAGCGATGCCTTCATCGCCCCGCTCATGAACAAGCTTAGTTCCGACACTTTTCAAAAGTGCTTTGGAAAACGTCAGATAACGATTCCTCCCAACAGGAGAGATTATATTGAGGAACTCTTTGCAAAAATAATACGGGAGCATAACGGAATAGACATATTTTCCGAAAGCATGCTCGCCGTATATGTGTATGAACTTATTTTATTTGTTCTTAGGTGTCAGGAAAATTCGGATTCCGCATATCCTGCCAGCGAAATCGGAGATGATGTCATCTCCGAAGCCGCTAAGTTCATTTCAGGAAATTTTACAAAGGACTTTTCTCTCTCCCAGCTAGCTGTTAAGTACAATATGAGCCCATCATATTTCTCCCGCAAGTTCAAGCTGTGCACCGGCTTCGGCTACAAGGAATACCTCATAACAGTGCGTATTATCGAAGCCTGCCGGCTTCTTCTTAATACCGACATGTCAATCACACAGATTGCGGAGAACTGCGGCTTTGATGACAGCAACTACTTCGGAGACTGCTTTAAAAAGATAAAAGGTATGTCTCCAAGAGAGTACAGAAAGGCAAATGGTGTGGTGTAGGCTATCTTATGATAGTATCACTGTTATTTAACACAAGTGTGCTGTACAGAAAGAGCACATCCTGCCCGTCAAATTCTATGAACCGTCCAAGGTATGCCGGTGAGATATAGCGGATATCCACAAGCGTTATCTTAGAATATGCCTCTATAAAAAGAGGTGCTATGCTGCTCCCGAACGAATCCCTGAAGATTATAAGCTCCTTGTCCGTATCCGCCGATGGATTGTCAATGACAAGGAGCGATCTTGGACCGGAGAGGAATGTTTCATAGAGATCATTTCCCTCTGCCTTCTCCATATCGTATACAGCTCCTGTCTTACCAGTCTCGTAATCCGTTACCGTACTGTTTTTTATCGCTTCATTTTCAAGATAATACAATGTCTCCGTGGCAATCGGAAGTGCCGCCTGCCCATAGTACACCCCACGGAACGGCGCAGCCAACTGCTTTAGTTCATACTCAGCCGACAGAGTAACCCCCATCTTATCAGCAATCTCCCTCGCAGCATCCACTATCCTTTCCTGTCTCCAATGAGTGTCAGTGCGGTAGTAATCGTCATAGCTTAACAAGCCGCGGATGTCTATAAGCTGCATGAAATCAAGCTTATCCTTCATCAGACTATAAAGCTCATCATAGTCCATGGATGGATAGCCATTCTTATCCGCAAGAAAATAATTCTTGTCCGGTACAATCACACCATACACGGCACCTGCCTTACCCTCAAGATATTTCCTGTTAACCTCACCAAAGCACAGTGCAGCATAATCAAGCGAAGCTTCATTTAGCGGGTACTCAAGCTTTGACAGGTATCCATCTGCTATATACAGCCCATTGTTATCCTTCCTGCCAAAAAGATAATAATTGCCGACCGCCTTAAATGTGCGCATGGTGTCACGCATAGGGAATTGATCCAGTGTGTACTTCTCAAACTCCTCCATAAATCTGCCGGACTGCAAGGTCTGTACAGACAGCTTAGGGAACGTCTTAAGCCCCCTTCTCTCACTGTATGAATACGTATTATCCGGCTCAATAATGCTCCACAGCGCCAATCCGTAAATGCATGCCGCAGTCACAATAATCACTATTATATTTTTATTCAAATATCTTTTTAAACCATTTGATTTATTTTCCATATCTATCTCCATTTCTCAGAGATTTAATATTAAAACCTGAAATATAAAAACGGATTGAAGGAGCCGTCCACCAGATAGCCTGTCACCAGAATAAGCAGTGCTGCAAGCACAACCGGTTCACCTATCGTAAAAATAGCGTTCACCGCCTTATTGTCCTTCATCCTGCCCTCAAGTCTCGCAAAAACATTCCTCACCACAGGCAGTGAGCCTGCAATTGCAATAATAAGTGTTATGGCATAGCTCTTCAGGTAGTAGAGCGACTCGGCAGACACAGCACTAAGCCCTCCTGCCCCGAACATTCCTGCAATGACTGCTCCGGCATCGGACATCGTCGCAGCGCTGAATATGACGAAGCTTATCATAACCAGTAACATCGTGTATATATGCCCTGCTGCCCTGCTCTTTTTGAGTAACGGAAGCAGAAAGAGCTTCTCAAGGATGAGGAAAAATGCCATATAAAGCCCCCAGATGACAAAATTCCATGCTGCTCCATGCCATAAGCCGGTGAGTGCCCACACAACCAGAATGTTCAGGAACCATCTCCACTTCTTCACCCGGTTTCCTCCCATCGGAATATACACATAGTCGCGGAACCATGTCCCCAGAGACATGTGCCATCTTCTCCAGAACTCCGTAATGCTCTTTGAAATATACGGATAGTTGAAGTTCTCCGGAAAATCGAAGCCAAATATCTTTCCAAGACCTATCGCCATATCACTGTAGCCCGAAAAATCAAAATATATCTGAAGTGTACACGCAATTGCATACAGCCACACAAAAAGCACCGAAGGCTGTGCTGCACCCGTGTAGGCATCTATAAGCTCACCTAACTGGTTAGCTATAAGTACCTTTTTTGATAAGCCTATTATAAATCTCCTGATTCCACAGGCAGTCTTTTCGGTGCTGTGCTTTCTCACATGCAGCTCTCCCTCAATATCCGAATATCGCACAATCGGACCTGCTATGAGCTGTGGAAACATGGATATATACATCGCCATATCTATATAGCTCCTCTGAGCCGCAACCGTTTTTCTGTACACATCAATGACATAGCTTATCACCTGAAAGGTATAAAAGCTGATGCCTATAGGCAGAGTAACCTTAAGAACCGGAACAGCAAGCCCTGTCACGGCTCCGAAGGATTCAAGGAAAAATCCTGCATACTTGAAATATCCAAGCACACCAAGACTTATTACAACAGAGGTGGTCAAAAAAAGCTTTGACCACCTTCTCTTAGAGTCTATAAGTCTTCCAAATACATAGCCCTGCGTTATCATAACCAACATGAGGAGAGTATATCTTAACTCTCCCCATGCGTAAAATACAAGGCTTGCCAATAAAAGTACTACATTTTTTCCTCTGCCCGGTACCACAAAATACAGCAGTATCACCGCAGGCAGGAAGCAATATAAAAACGGAATACTTGAAAAAATCATGCCAATCCTCATTTCACAGACATTTCTTTACAGTGCCGGCTGTCTGCGACGTCTGTAACACAAACAACACTCATAATACTACCGATTATCCAATATTTTCCTTATATAACTCAACTGCATCAGGATATACCTCTGAGAGATTAGCTGAGAATGTATCAATTATATCTGTAAGACCATAAGCTGATACAATATAATCGTCAACCTGATATACAACCAAAACATCCGGGAAACCGCACATCCACTGCTTTTCAAGAATTCCATCCTTAAGGTGCTCTGCAATCGCAGCTACATTCTCCTTGTCAATCACATGAAAAGCACCTGCCGTAAATGTGTTTGCATTCATCATATGACCAAGGGAGGCCGCATCGTCGATGAGTGCAACGTCATCCTCCGCAATTCCAAAAACATCGTTTATTGCAGCAGAGTCCTCAAGACCATATTTTCCCGCAGCGTCATCTCTTGCATTATCCGGATTGTAATCCCCACCTGCTGCCGGGAACCTGTCATCCTCACCGTAAACTGCCCAGATATCATCAAGAAGCTTAACCGCTCCCTGCGCATCGCTCTCATCCGCATCCTTAGACGGCTCCTGTGTCGCCTCTGTTGTTGTCTCTGTTGTTGTCTCTGTTGTTGTCTCAATCTGTGATGTTGACTCTGTTGTACCCGGATTTACATTGTTATCCTTCTTTCCACATGCGCTGAGTGCAACAACCGACACTGCCATAACTGATAATAAAGCTAACTTTCTCATAAAATTAAATTCCTCCTGATAAAAAAATTGTTAATTATTCCCCTTCTGTGTCCTGAGCTTCCACTCTCCTGTTTCTTCATCGAAACACATTGAAACCTTTACAGAATAAGTCCCCGCATTCACTGTAAGGTATGCCTCCTCATCAGGCTGCACTGCCCAGACTATATCCGCCTCATCGCTCGCCGACATTACACTTGTCCCATAAGGTATGAGTTCACCACCGGATGCTTCTATTGTAAAGCTTCCCCTCGCCTTAATATGAAGTGTAAACCCGGACTCCTCCAAAACGGCACTTCTTTCAAGAGAATATGAAACAACCGCAGGTTCATTCTGCACCTGGGCTGTCACACCTCTTTCATCAAGCATGACTCCGTCGTAATATACCTCCGGTATCTGACCCTTTCCTGACAATACCGTAATGCCTCTTCCAAGTACAATTAAAATACATGCCGCAGCCACAGCGGACATGGCATATATCATTTTTTTTCTCACAGCCTGCTTCTTCCTGCGGAATAATTCCTGTGTCTTAATTACATCGTCCTCACTCTTTTCAAAAAGCTCCCTTGCTCCGTCTAAGAGATCGTCGCTGACACCGGATAAAGCCTGCGAAAGTATCTCTCCTTTCTTCACCATACCCCCTCCTTCTTCAGATAATCCTTGAGGCGGCGCCTGATTCTCGACAGCGTTGACTTAATCGTTCCCTCACTGATTCCCATTCTCTTAGAGATATCGGAAACCGGACAGCTATAGTAATACCTGAGCAAGAAAATATTCCTATTCTCCGGTTTCTGACCTCTTAAGAATTCATCAATCACCTGTTCAAGATGAACCGCGTCAGCATGGCTCTCTACATCCTTCATGTCCGGTATACACTCATCCAGTTCATGAATGGACACAGCATATTCCCCTGCCGCCCTCTTATCTGCATGTCTGGCATTGTACTTGTTAATTGCCGCATTTCTGGTCAGCTTTCCAAGAAATGCTGCCAGATTTTCCGGATGATGCGGAGGTATTGATTTCCATGCCCCAAGTAGTGCATCGTTAACGCACTCCTCGCTATCCTCAATATTATCAAGTATATTCATCGAAATATGCATGCAATAATGATTATATTTTTCCGAGGCTTCCCTGATTGCGCGTTCATTGCGCTCCAGAAAAAGCTCCACGATAGCCTTGTCCTGCATTTCCTCCTCCATTTTTATCATCCTGCCTATATACACAGCTTATTTTTTATTAGGTTGCACTTTTCTAAAAAAAATTTTAAAAATTTTTATTCCAAAATTTCTGATTATACATAACCCATAATCAATTATCGTCTGCCTGCTCCGCACATTCTTACCTTGCGTATTTTACCTTTCGCAATTCACATTGCCTGTTTATCATAGTTTTTGTAGAGATACTGAATAATATCCTTCCTTGTCACAATTCCTATAAAAACATTGTCATCATCAACAACCGGCACGAAATTCTGCTTGATTGCAAGATCAATCAGACTTTCCATATGTGCCTCGGCATTCACCGGACGATTGTTCACACGCCTGTGAATATCTGAAATCGGTATCTCCTCCGCTTCCTCAAAGGTAGAAATATTCTCATCAGCCATCTTCCAGAGCAGATCACCCTCCGTTATTGTTCCCACATATTTGCCATGCTTGCTGATAATAGGCATCGCTGTATACTTATGGTAACGTATCTTCTCCAGCACCTGCCTTATATTCGCATCCTCATACACATATACCACATCACACTTCGGTGTGAGAAAAAATAAAATATTATTGTTATTCATAGCCCTCTCCATCTCCTATGTATTTTTTCCTTATATAGTTGCAATAATGTCCACGCGCTTTTTAGGCAATTGTAGCATATAATTATGAACAGAATAAGTACAAAACGTAAAATCATTATAATCCAGGCTATCCAAATGCCCCACACTGATACATTCCGGAATAAAACGGCATCGGAAGAATAATGTCTTAGAAAAAACAAAAAACGCATAAAGCCTCGAACCATAAAGCTTCATGCGTCTTTTTACAGAGCAGGATACGGGAATCGAACCCGCCTCCTCAGCTTGGGAAGCTGATATACTACCGATGTACTAATCCTGCACACTGTTACAGAATTCCTTCTGCAACAGCCTTAATTATCATATCACATCTGAACAAAAAAATCCAGCATTTTTTTATTTTTTCAGTCCTTTTAACTGTTCTGCAAGCTCCTTAAGTCCTGTAATGGTACTTCCGACATCCTTGGTAATAGCACTATTATCCTCGCTCACCTTAAGAGTCTCCGTGGAATGAGCCGTAACCTCCTCGGTCACACCTGAAATCGTGTGTATTCCTTCTACTATAGTCTGGTTGGCATCATTTAACTCGCGTACAAGCTCACTGAGTCTTCCTGCCTCGTCATATACCATGTCATTCTTCTGTGCAATCTTCACAAAGCTCTTAACAGTCTCATCTGCTGCGTGATTCTGATTTCCTGATACCTTTATCATATCCTCAATAACATTTACAACATCCGAAAGCTCTGCTGAAATACTGTCAATAAGCTCTGTTATATTACCTGTAGCTCCCTGCGTCTGATCGGCAAGATTGGAAATCTCAGAGGCAACCACTGCGAAACCACGGCCTGCGTCCCCTGCCCTTGCCGCCTCAATGCTTGCATTAAGTGCAAGAAGACTTGTCTGTGAAGCAATGCTGTTAATCATATCTATTATTGACTGCATCTTACCTGTATGCTCACGAAGCTGCAGAAGCTCCCTGGATACATTGGCATTGGCATCATTTGACACCTTTACACATCTTAAAAGCTCATCCATATTTTTCTTCGATAAATCAAGCTCCGACTTAGTCTCATTTACATTATCCACAATCATTCCCGAAGCTTTCTCAACACTATTAATCGTATCCTGAATCTGTTCTGTCTTTTCGAGCTGTACCTGGATGGAGCGAACTGTCTCGTTCGTTCCTGCTGCCACCTCGCTCATCGAATCCTTGGTCTTATTGGCTGTAGTCTCTAATATATCAACCTTGCCGGATACAGTATTGATGTCATCGGTAATCTTCTCTGCCACATCAAGAATCTCGCTCATAAGAGCCGCATTATGCTCCTTCTCCTCCTCAACCAGCTCAAGCTGGGTATCGTTGCATTTTTTTGATACATAAGTCGCCATGAGAAGATAACCTGTAAAAAGCAGAACCGATGCAACCCTGATCTCAACATTCGCAAGCTGCGACATATCCAGCTGTCCCGACAGGGCACTGTAAGCAACCTGGATAATATTTCCAAGCGATACCGTTCCCATAAAACATGCCGCAACCTTAATATTATTGTAAGAGATAAGAATGACAGCGATAAGAAACGCATACACATACGCGACAGGCGATACCGTAGTAAAAATTATAAACAGGTAAAATATTACATACCCGCCCGATATGGCATATTTTAAATATTTCGTACCCTTGTCCTTTAAATACATTGCCAGACATAATACATAAGGCACCAGTGCAAAGATACAGAACACGGCAAAATATCCCATGCTTCTGCTTTTCTTGAGTACCTCAACAAGATAGCATACAACAAGAATAATATTCATTATGCTGTATGCTATCATACTGGTCCTGTTCGACAGCTTCAATCCGTCAAATTTTTTGTTTTCCATACTGCTCCTCCACACCTTCATAAATACAAAATACATTGTGCTTATATTTTCACAAGCCAAAACAACATATTTAATATGTTACATATTACCATTTTTTGTATCTATATTACAAGCTTATATTGCATTTTTCGACATAATTTTAGAACAAACATCTGCTTTCACAAATATTGGGTTTCTTCATATTATATTTATATAAAATATGCAAAAGGAGTCATATATGGCTTATTATAATGGCAATCACCGCATGGTGCAGCGTCAGCCTATGATGACCTGTCCGAATCAGGCACAGAACAGGCAGAGCAGCTCCGGATACGGTCGAAATACAGCTTCAGCACAGCCATGCTGTAATCAAAATGCCGATACGCCACATCAGGATATGCCTAATGCTGCTGAAAAAAAGTGTATGATGCAGCCACGCATAACACCTGCAGATGGTGTTGCACAGTCATGTGTAATGCCTTCACCATACTGCCCTGTCGCAATGGCGTATGTACCATTTCAGGCATTCGAGGAATTATTCGAGGAATCAAAATCATTTATGATTGGCACTGCCTTTCCTTCGCTTTTCAAACCGTTTATGAGAGGAGGCAGATGTCGATGAACGAAACATGCAATGACAGGAATGCCCTGTTTAGAAAAATTCATGAGTGTGAGTTCATGATGATTGACCTTGGCTTGTACCTTGACACTCATCCGGACTGCGTTCAGGCGCTCAATGCATTTCAAAAGCATCGCGCTTCATACGAAAAACATGCAGCCGAATATGAGCGTCTCTATGGCCCGCTCACATTCTACAGTGTAAGCTCAGATACTTGCTGGCCGTGGCAGCAGCTTCCATGGCCTTGGGAAATGGAGGCGTATAATTAATGTGGATTTATGAGAAAAAACTGGAATTTCCTGTGCACATCAAGGAACCTAATCCTAAGCTGGCACAGCTTATTATAAGCCAATATGGCGGTCTGTAGTCGAGTTATAGTAGGTAAAAGAATACATGTAAATTGTATTCTTTTTTATTGCACCGGTGCAACTTATGTTATCATTAGGGCAAAAACAAAGGAGTTATCTATATGAATGTACCAGAAAAAATAATGAACAGCATTATAATGTCCATGAGCACTCACCTTGAACCTGCTGCCCTGTCAATACTTAAAGATGTACTCATAAAAAATCTATCTCACTATACTATAACAGAATGTGAGACACTTCCTGCGACTGCCGATGATAGCAATGAATACATTCTCAAGCTATTCGCGGCCACAAAAGCGACAAAGCTATCCGCTAAAACTGTATCATACTATGTCGATACTATCAAGCGCCTGCTATCTGTAATTCACAAGCCACTTATTGACATCACCAGTATTGACATCAGTTATTTTCTAAACAGTCTCCGGAACAGTAATGATTCTGTCTCACTCAATAATCTGCGCCGCAACATATCTGCTTTTTATACTTGGATGAGAAAATCACACTTAATCGTTGAAAACCCTTGTGAAGCCGTTGAACCATATACGGAAATTGAGAAGCCTATTGACCATCTGGAACCAACTGAATATGAGCAACTCAAATCCGGATGCAGCTCCACGCGTGACCGTGCCCTTATAGAATTTCTTCGTTCTACAGCTATGCGTGTTGGAGAAGTAGGTGCCGTAAAAATATCTGATATAAATTGGAATACCGGCCTTATTTCAATCTATGGTAAAAAATCTCATGCTTATCGTCCTGTATGCCTTGACACCATCGCCCTAAAATACCTCACCGAATATATCATAGAGCGGAAGCTTCATACCACAAGCACTGTACCACTCTTCACGATACGCCATTCTGATGACGTTTTAAGTGCTGGGGGTATAAGAGAATCCATTAAGTGCATTAAACAGCGTTCCGGGCTAAAACGGCGTGTATATCCGCACCTGTTCCGTAAAACAACAGCTACCAATATTATTAAGCGCGGAGGTAGTGTGCATGACGCTGGAGAATACCTTGGCCACAAGGATTCCTCTACAGCAGGAAAGCATTATTCTTTTATTGGCTCTGAGCATACCATTGATATATTTAGAAGATATGTTCAGAGCGTTTAAATAATAATTTGCACGTCAAAACTGCGGAATTGACCAATATTGGAGTTAAAAATCTTTCATCCGAAATTGTTAAAGAAAGAAATATGGTCTTCGTAAATATACGTTTCACGGATGTATGCCTGGCAGGAACAGGTATTAGTATAGGAATATTACCCGAAGGCTTTCGTCCACAAGCAGACACAGCATTGATATTTATAGACAATAACGAAGATTTACCGTGTGCAGGGCGTATATACTCGACGGGTGAGATAAAGTTATATCCCACCAAAAGAAATTCTCAGGATTCAGCCTTGTGGCTTGTTTCACATGCTTTTTACGCTAATAGCTAATACTCCATTACAATAGCTATTCCTATGTTTCCTTTACCTTCGCCCCATTGTATATTAAAAGAGGAGGAATTGATTATCTTAAAGTCCGTAAGAATATCACCGGTATTCGTAATGAGGAATGCTATGTATTGTGTAGTATTTATATCGCCAAATTCTACCACTTCGTTGCCATCTGTACGCCATTTTATGGCAAAACGTATTTGCATCAATTTATTTTTGTGCAAATTATTATTTACATGCAAAAAGAGGATAGCCGTAGCTACCCTCTCTCATTCACATTACTTGTTGCACCGGTACAACTTAGCCTGCAAGCTTTCTGAGCGTATCGATTCCGATTTCCTCGCCGGCCTCTGTTGTAATATAACAATCATATTTTTTTGCAAGCTTATTATACATGTTGAGTGCATATGCATGTTTCTCAAATGCACCAACCTGAACTCTGTAGCGACCAGCCCAGAACTTAATGAGTACATCATAGCCCTCAGATTTTAACAGGTCATAACGTCTGACAGCATACTCCGGATGTTCAAAACTTCCGACCTGCACGCGCTCGATTATCTTCTCCTCAGCACCCGGGAGGTCTGAATCAAGGTATAATTCAGGGTCATAATAGTTAAACTTTACGTCTATGTCCTTTAAAATATCTACATGCTCCATACTGTAGCCGGTTTTTAACTTTATAACCGAAAAATCAAGGTGCGCGCCGAAGCTGCTTCCTGTATTTCCCATTCTGCCGATAATATCACCAGCTTCAACCTGCTGCCCTTCGCTCACACATATACTCCCCGGCTCCATGTGACAATAGATTGTGCATACACCATTCTTATGCTCAATAATTACCTGGTTACCATAGCCATATCCCTGCCTGTCCACTTCATGTCCTTTTATGTAATTTATCACTCTCTTAACCGTTCCCGCGGAATGGGCTGTGATTTCACATGTTGTGTATGCTGCCGTGACAATGTCACATCCATAGATATGCTGCTTGCCCTTGATTCTCTGCTGGTGGCTCGGGAAACCACATGTAATGCGATAGTTGTTACTTGATAATACTCTACATCCCATAATTATTTATCCTCCTGCTCTTTGTTGTTTGATGAATCGGTAAGTCCCTCACCAATTATATACGCTATAACCGAAGCTCCGGCCATAATGAGCGCCGTCACCTGTGTAGCCGTGTTGTCTGTGCCGCCTGTCGCAAGAATCATCATTGATACGAAACTTGCAACTGCTGTCCATAACTTCCTGCTCGTTAACTTTCTTACCCAATTAATTTTATTCATAGAATTAACCTCCCTAAAATACAGCTTTTATAGCCTGTTCATTTAAAAAATCTTTCTGCTCATGTTTTATTTTCTGCGCATATTCTAATGCGGCATGCATGTCGCCGTTGCACTTTGCATCCGGAATGCGCTGAACGGCTCTAGCTGTAGCCTCTCCAAGAGCTATCGCCGCACCTACGCTCTTAAGAATATACAGTTCATTCTTCTCGCGTACTTCCTCTCGCTTGTCCTGCTCCTCTTTTTCCTTTTTTCTCTCTTCCTTAAGTTTGTCCTCACGTTTCTGAATTTTGTGTTCAAGAATCCAGAAACAAAAACTACATACCCCCGACGGAATACCTGCCGCTGCAACAAAAGCTATTAAAATATTCATGGGTTACACCTCCTCTCATATTTAAATACAAAATACTTGACCTTTTATATGATTATTTATGTGATACTTGACTACTTTTTTGTCTTAGCTTCACCTTCTTTCTGATGTAAATAATAATTTAAACAAAATATCCAATGTTCAAAAAAGTGTATATAACAAAGTTGAAACCATCAATGTAACAAACAATTCGGCAATCTTACAGACCATCAATTTAACCGCAGGTAAATGGTTGCTGTTCGGCAACGCATATGTCGAAGTTGGCGATGACCGATTTACCAGTTATGTTGTAATAAGCGGTGAAGCAGGCTATTCATTTGCACTTGCTCAAAGTTATGAAGGTCAAATATTGAAAGGTGCTGTAAAAACAAATGTAAATCTTGCCCAATGTATTGAGACAAGTAAAGAATTACCAATATATTTCTGGTGCGTTACTGATGGCAATATGTCAATATATACTCCAACATTCTACGCATTACAATTAGGATAATGTTATGCCTTGTTCCAAATTGCAAGGTAACTAAAGGTACAATTGACAAAGTCCTCGAAGCTATTATTCCAGCATTCTGCCAAGAATCTATTATTATATGAGCCTGTAATTTGCACAATTCTTACAACATTGTGTGCACTTAGAGCTGTGGCGATGATAATATCTGCTGGTCTATCATGAGTTTTAGAATAATAAATAGTTGCTTGACCTTCGGTTGAAGTTGTGGCTGTTCCCATTTCAAGGCTTGAAATGTTTAAATTATTATTTACCTCATTTACAGCCTCCGCCGTTGCCTTAACACCACCCTCAATATTATTAAGCTTATCGGGGGTAAGTTCCTCACCATACCCCCATGTATGCTGATTATATTCTACTGCCATAGTTTATGCCTCACTTTCTTTCTTCTCTGTTGCCTTATCAACGGCATTTTTCTTGAGCTGTTCAGCCTTTTTCAGTTCAGACGCCTCGCGGACAACCATCTCGTCTGCGTCCTTCTCTGTCTGCGCGGTTAAATCCCTTAGAACCAGAAGCTTAACCTCCGGTTCTATCGGTGACTTCTTAATGTATGAACTTAATGAATTTCGAAACATCCTGATATCGTAATTTCCCATTGCTCCTCCTTATAATTTAAAATCCCATAATTTCAGACCATGATTTAAAATGTTCTGTTCCAGCATTATCTGCCCACCATACCCCTGCTGGGTTCATTTTTACTCTTCCTCCAAGGCGCAGAAAACCCCATTTATCAACCTGAAAATCCGGCTCAGCCAATGTACCGTTGCCTATTATCCACATCCCTTCTGAATTTAACACTGAATTCCACCCACCGGAATCATTGGCAAACGCAATTGCACTACCTGTTATATTACATCCCTCAATAGTCACAGCCTTGATTGTTCCGGTAAGAATGTTGTCGGCATTGATGATGGTCTGTCCGCTTTCTTTCAGAGATGAAATCGTAACCAAACCAGTCAAGTCAATGTGCTCCGTAACAAGCTCATACAGCCTGTCGGTTAAAACCATATCGGATTCACTGTCCCCGCTTTTGACCAGCCATGAGAATTTGCTTTCAAGCTGTTCCGCGTGCGTCTGCAGCTGTGTATATGTGGTCTTGCAGTTATACACTGCTTTCCAGTCAATTTCTCCATCATGACCGTTTATGTAATGGCAATAGTATATACACCCATTCGATACGTCCAAATAATATTGCTTTAAAAACTTATCAACAGCTTTGTAGCCGTTTTCCCAAGGATCACCATACTCGTAATAACTAATCGCCCCCTCATAGCTGCCACAATCCCATTTACTGTTTGACGCTGCGACCGTGCTCTTAATTCCTTCGGCGCTCTCGCTTATCGCAGTATACATCTGCTGCTTTGTGTAATAATCGTCTGTCAATATTTTGGTTATATCTTTTTTCACACCGCCTGCACTCTCGCTTATCGCTGTGTTCATCTGTGTAGTGGTTGAGTAATTGCCAAGATTATCCAGCGTAGCATAGGTCTTTGAGAACTGCTCTGTGAGACTGTCCTGCACCAGCCTAATGCTGGCCTGCGATTCAACTTTTGTTATGTAGTCCGCTCCAACTTTTGTCTCGAACTTTGACAGGTCGGCAGATACACCATCAACAGTCACCTTGTACTCAGCAAGTTTCCTGTTTACCCATGAGAATTCTGTGTCTCCCACATCTGTGAAGCCCCATGTGTCTCCGTTTTTTACAAATCTGTAGGTCTTCCCGGCAGCTTCATCAAACACCAATGCCCTGTTATGCTTGCGGTAGCTCTCATCGGTGTATGTAAAGCGCAGACCCTCAGCCAGCTTATCGCCTGCCTTAGGTCCCGATGTCCAGTTATATGCCGGGTAATTACTGAGCGTAGGCTGTCCTCTTATGGTGTACACCTCATTTGCCCCATCAAGAGCCTCATTGATTTCGCTTATCTGTGCCGTAAGCCCTGCTGCCGTTTTTTCAATGCTGTTCCTGAAGCTGCTGATATCGTCCTTCGTTGTGTACACCTTGGATATATCCTCTTTAATTCCGTTCGCTGTCTTGGACACAAGAGTCTCCGCTGCTACCTGCGTGATATACTCATTTGAGATTTTGACCGAAAGCTCCTCCATGCTTTCGGTAATGCCCTGAGCTGTTACGTTCAGGTCTGTTATCTGCTTCTGCAGCACGGAGTACTCCGTGTTTCCCAACGGCTCCCATATCCACATCTCATCTTTTTTTATAAAACGATAAGTGGTCGCTGTATCCTCATCGAAGAACAATGTCCTCTGGTGTTTGCGATACACCTCATCAGAATAGGTGAACCTTAAGCCCTCAACCAGCTTATCCCCTGTCCTAGGTCCAGATGTCCAGTTGTACGCCGGGTAATTATCCAGTACCGGCTGACCATGGCCGTTAATCACTTCTATCTGTCCATCTATCTCAGACTGTAGATTCCTGAGCTTCACATCAAAATCCGAAGCTGTGGCTGTGATTTCATTCTTAAGTCCCTGTTCTATGTCGCTGATTGTGTTCTTGGTCTCCTCGATGGTTCGGGAAAGCACATTTGACCTGCCTTTAAGCTGTATAATCTGCTTCTGAATGCTATTGACCTTGCCTGTACGGTGCTCATTACCTGCTGCCGCATAAGTGTCTGAAAGCGACTGCACACCTTTCAGAGTCCGCGTAAATACATAACTGTCAATTGTTGCGTAAGTAGATATCACGCGCACCGGAGCGCCGACAGGGATACATGGATTCCCGATACACTCCACAGTAAAGGGTCTGTATGCTAAGCCCTTAATCTTAGTAAAAATATTATTGGCTATGTAGGTTAATTCAGCAGAGCTTTTCCCATATACCAGAAAATTATCCTCTATGATATATGAATTGCTGCCGTCACCAACGATAACCCCGATATCATCCTCTTCCTGCCTGATCTGCAGCTTATCAATTGGCTGTACTATGTAATCCTCATAGGCAGCCGAAGTGTATAAGCTCTTACTTATGTCATCCGGAGCTGATATCGGCTCGAGGTAGATATATTCAAACTTCACCTCCCGGTCAATATGACCCATACAGCCGTTTATCTCGCAGATGCAGTTTATTACAGCCGCGCCACTCAGCTCACCGGCTTTATCAGTTTTCTCAACCCACATATCATCATTTACAAGAGTAATGTCCTCCTGCTCTATACCGAAATGATTGAAAAAACTGTCGCGGAAATCCCTCAAATATACCCGGCTGTCATCCTCCGGAAGAATAGTGTTATACCAGCCCGCAACATCAGCCTGAAGAATGTCATATAGAGCGTCATAGGCTATAACCTTTCGACTGGTTCTGTCCGCCGTTGGCTTATCAGAGTTGACTTTATACCGCCCAAGCCTGTACGGACTTGCAAATGCATCTTCGCTTTTCAGCCCAATATCAACATTCAGCCACTTGCCCTGCAGTGAAAACCCACCGGATACTGTGAATCTGAGCTGTGCCGCCGAACATGCTCCGAAAGTAAGCTCGTCCTTATCACACACGCTCTCGGTCAACTCCATCGTCTCACCCTCGAAATCGCCGTTGCCAATGTCGATAAGTCCGTCATCGGACTTGATCGTCACCTGCTTTTCTACGCTATCCTTATAAAAAATCTCTTTATAATCCACAGTATCCACCTCCTATCCACATTTAATATTCCGTAAGCCCTATGGTGTGTGCATTGTATTCAATATCGTTGTTATTCTCGTCAATCCTGTGTATGGTGTAGGTTGTATCACTTATGTAAAAAATACCCGACTTGTACTCCAGGTCCTCATCATTCCAGTAGGTCACATTGACACGGCGCTGGTTCCTATCAGTCTGAGGCAGAGCAGCAAGCCCTATCACAGTTTTTAGAGCTGTCCTCTCCTGCAAATTCATTTCCCTGATATTGAGCTTTAGCGATGTCTTGAAATTCGATGACGTATCTCTGTGCAGGAGCACATTCGCATCTCTCCACGCTTTTATCTCAATTCTCTGATTCGGTGTGCTCTCCCATCCATCAGCTAGAAGGTATGAGTTAGGGAGCTGCACATTGCCGAACTTGATCAACCAACCCTCAAATGCCATCCTTCTACCTCCTAATCTGCCAATGCACTATAGCCTGTCCGTTTCTTCTGCAGCTTATCCTGATTGACCACCTCTTTGAAAAGTGTTTGACCATCAAGCTTAGCCTCGAAGATGTATGTGTTGTTCTCATTTCCGCCAAATGTACTGCCTGCCTTAACGCTGTTTGAAAGACCGTTGTTGTTCTTCCAGTCCGATGGTGCTCCGTATTTATATCTAGGATTAGAATTACCATAAAATACCGACTCACCGGTATTACCTGATACCTGATGTCCTCCGTATGTTCTTCCTGTTTCGGAATCATATCCTCTGGAAGTGTTACCAACTCTAAGTGAACTCCAGCTTCCATCCTCCTGAAGCTTCGGAAGGCTTACTTTGCCTGCAAGGTCAAGTGTCGGTGCATGTACCTTGGACGCAATGCTGTTCCACGCGCCAATGATTGCATTTATTCCGTCAATCACAATATTTATACCGGCTTGAACAAGAATGATTATGCCGTTAATAACGCCTCTGACAATACTTTTAATGCCATTCATGGCTTTTTCAAAATCTAAACTAAATGTACCCTCAAGGAACTCGCAGATACCGTTAAATATCGGGAGAAATGAATCATTTACAAGTTCATCAATTGCCTTAAAAGTATCTCCGATCATCGGAAGAATACCTTTTTTAAATGCCTCTCTGAATACCGGCAACAACCATTCATCCAGAAAGTTCCCTATAGCCTCCAATGCCGGCTTGAGGTGATTCTCCCAGCTATCCTCCACATTATCTACAAACTCACCGAAAGCATCCGACATTTCTCCTGTATGCCCGGCAAAATAATCTATCGTATCCTGAAGCAGTTGGACAATAAATCCGAATATCGGAGCACCTATAGATTCCCATATCCCGGACATCACCTCAAACAGTACCGTAAACATTTTTTTGATATTATCGAATAACGGTTCCAGATACGGCTGCATTTGATCACAGAGATTCTTAATACTGTTCCAAAGGTTCCCGGCACCATCCGCTATATCACCGAAGATATTGGTAAGAACGCCCTTAGCTTCGCCGCCAAACCATGTTATAGCTTTTTTGAATCTCTCAAATACAGGCTTTACATAGGATTCATAGATGTTCTTGAACTGCTTGAAGCTCTCCGGAACTTCTCCGATGTTGACTGTCTCAAATGCATCCGCACCTGTCTTCTCTCCGCCGGATGAGTTATCGTTGAGCACATGGAGCTTGTCAAAATCCGCAAGCGACTTATTTGTACTGTCCACAGTGCTTTTATAATCAAGCATCTGTTTTTTTGCCCGTGTATAGGTGTTCTTACCACTCATATAGGCAATGAACCGGCTGAATGATTCTATCGCCGCATTGAGACCACTGACCATCCGTGTGAGGTATGGCACGACCGTGTTTACAATCGGCTCAAATGCTGCTGCCAGGTTGTTCTTAAGCTCTGCCAGACTGCTCATGAATGCGGACATCACACTGTTGTATTCCTTGGAATACGAAGCAAGATTCTTGAAGCCCTCCTTCATGGCGGCAACCATAGCGTTAAAGCCTTTTGAAATCCAGTTGAATATAAGAAGGCTCAGAGCCAGTCCCTTAAGTCTTGAAGCCAGCATACCGAACATTCCGTAGGTTTTCCTGGTATTCTTGTTCAATGTCTCCAAGGTTTTCTTACTGCTCTTACCAACCTTTTTAAAACCGTCCCTGCACTCTGCTATGGAGCTGTTGACATCCTTTAGCTGTTGGCTCAGGCTATCATACTCCTTATAGCCCTCGCCCACTCCTGCGCGCTTAAGCTCTGCCATGCGTGCTGTGATGGCTTCCTGCCTTTCAAGAAGCTTCACAAGGTCTTTATCACGCACCTGTGCATTGGCACGAAGCCTATTCAAGTGTTCATATTCTGCCGCCTGCTCTGCAAGCTTGCGCGCCTCTTCCTCGCGTTTTTGTGATACCTTCTGCTGTGTTTCTTCCCCTTTACGCGCTCTCTCCGCTTCCAGTTCTTTTCCCTTGTCCGTTAGCTTTTCAAGCCCAGCAAGGTACTCTTTCTCCGCATCCGCCGCGTTTTTCCATGCAATATACAGCTCATCAAAATGCTCATCACCGGGACCATAGCCCTTGTTGCGGAGCATTCGAAGGCGCGTCTCATAGTCCTCCACCTGATCACTGATACTGTCAAAATCGCCGGTCTGGGTAGCTTTAGCCCGGCTCGCCGCGGCGGTCTCTGCTTCCTTCTGCTTTCTTATATATTCATCAAGCTCTTTGTTGTATTTTTCAAGGTCTTCCGCTGCCTTACGGTAGGCTTTCGCGTTCTCATCAACACCTGTCTCTTTTAACGCATCCAGTTTTCTTTTTGCGTTGTCCGCATCATCCTGAATATCCTCCAGGGAACGCTTAATCTTTTTCTCCTGCGACGTGTCAACGTCTATCTTGACACGTACATAGCCGTCTGCATCTTCTTTTCCCATGTGCCCTCCTTCCTGAAACAAAAGCCACTAACACCTTATCATTAGGTGCCAATGGCTCTGAGGCGCTACATGGCTTTTATTTTTTTATATTCGCATATTTTAAGAACTCTGCTATTCTTGCTTTCTCACTTTCGGTAAAATCATCTTCTTTGACCTTGCCTGTCTTTCCAAGCTGGAATATTTTCTGTTTTCTCTTGAACTCTTCCTTCTCCTTCGCTGACAGGTAGGATGGTATCTTCTTCTGTCTAAGCTGCATCACATCCGTGAAGCTGCATTCCGACAGATTATCAAGAAGCCCCCGGAAGATAAACCAATGCATATTGACCTTGTTAAGGTCTATATGATACTGTGCCATGAATGCCGCATATATTCTCCACTGGTCTACTCCGTAATCCATAAGTATCACTTCGGACTGCTTCACTCCGTCATAATTATCATGGTTGTTGGCATTCATAAACCAGCTTATTCCTGACATTGCCTGCTCAGGCGGGGGTATTTTATCTGTAAACAATAAATTGACCGCCACCAGACGCTGCTCCAGTTCGTTAAGCTCCGGATCTGAAAGACACATTGAGATTAGAATACCTGTCCGGAAATCCGGGTCTATTCGATAACCCTCGTATTCCTCCGGCATGTCCTCTAGTAGCACATTAAGCATTATTTTCTCCTAACCGGCTTTCTGTACTTATCCATTATTTTTTTCTGCCGCTCATCCGCATATTTTTCAATGTACGGACAGAGCTGTTCAAAGAAATCCGCCAGCAGATACGGCGATGGGACAATATTGCCGAACACCTTTTTACAGCACTGCTCGTCCATGAATAGGTTATTAATCCCATCCATTACTTCTCTGGTCTTTTCGATAATGAACCTGAGCTCCTCCTTCGGTGCCAGGGTGCCCTCTTTCTCCTTTATCTCTTTGTCTATACGGTCAAAGGTATCAAGAACATTGTTATAATTATCAATGAAGTTCATGTCATCAACCGGAATGCATATTGTGTCACCTGCTTCGTTGACATTTATCTCTATTCCCCTGCTGATTCTGATAATGTTTGGCATAATACCTCCTATTCACCGGAACCCGGTGTGAACTTTCTTGTTGACACATTAAAGCTTCCCTGAATGCCATCCCCGACACCGCTGAGTGTCATAGCATTGACAAGCTCAGAGCCGCCCTCACCGCCGATAGAATCAAACTGATATGCACAAGCCCTCTTGACTGCCGGCCATACTCCATCAGAGACAGGCTCCTCAAGGGCATTGACCCTTATATAGCTGCTTCTGGCGGAAGCCCCTGTAGGAAGCTCACGTACCTTCTTGTCTATCCACTTCTGAAGCTCCTCGTCCTTAATGTACTCCTTCTCAACGGACATGGATGGTGCGTACGATTTCACATTAGCTGTTCCGCTGGACTGATGAATATAGTGTTTTGTCTCATTCTCAGGGTTAAACTCCTCCGTGAGTGAACTGATACCATCACCAAGCAGTACATAATTCTCTGTACCGTCTCCGATATCAAAGAAATGCATCAACTTTTCTCTCATTTCTGCCATTTTTATTTCTCCTTCCCATACTTAATTTTTATAGTGAATGCATAGACGGCGGAGTCCTCGTCTGCCGCCTGCATGTGGAATGGTGTGCTTACCGATATATCATTGCACTTAAGATGTTCCGGAAGCTCCGGATACAGCTCCTGTACATTCTGCTCATATATCCACTCAGAAAGTCCCTCCATGAATTTATGATTATTGACCCTCTCCGCGTCCGTCTTGCTGTCTAAGCGTGCCAGAAAATCATAGTAATCTGTATATATCTTTCTGCCGGACACGAATGTCTTGACATTCTGCGTCGGTGCTTTCGCTATCCCATACGCAACGGACTGTCCCGGCAGGGCATCCGTGCTTATCTTATTTATCCTGGCTTCCTTGAGCCATTTCACAATCGCTTCTACCACTGTCATATACTGCGTTTTCGCACCTCCTTGCGGGCTACTTCGATAAGCTTTTCCCGCCCGCCATTCTGCATTGCCTTGTCAAACCAGTGGGATTCGCCTTGCCCATTATATTCCAAAGGCTTATCTGTAAGTTCTTTTTGCACACCCGGTCTGCTCCAAAAGCCATAATCAGGATTGAACATAGCACCTTTCTTGTACTGAGGGTCAACCATGAGCATTCCATAATACTGATATCGTGCATACGGTTGATTCCAAACTATGCATTCGCCATTATTTTCAACATGTCCACTTTGCTTAAGCATGCCACTCCTGAATGGCACAATTGAATCACATAACCCTAATGCTTCCTCTGCAATTACCCTCTGAACCTCTCCGCGCTGATCCAAGCCCAGCTTCTTCATCATTGCCCCTGCTTCCGGCAATTTAACAGTCACATCAATCATCGCGCCACCACCTTGATATTCTTAAGCCTTGGTCTGCCGGTGTTATCCGCCACAGATGACACCGTTGCGGCTATGTGTTCCCTTACCAGCTGTGACAGGGTATATTCCGGTGTCAATTCAGCCTCACATCCGCCCAAAACAACCACATCCATATTAGTGGTAGGGTTGATAGTGAAAAAGCCGTCCTTGACCGCCTGTGTGCTGTACAGGCGGTAATCTATGTACTGCTCCGGCATAGCTGCTGTCTCAACCGGAATTGTGATGTTCACCACCTTGGAGATATTGAGCTTTCCATCGGTGGACACCGTTTTTACTGTCTCCGCCGACCACTGGCAGCCAGCTATGACGGTTCTTTTCCAGCTCTCCGTATCAGCGTCATAAGAATAAAAAGTCACCGTATCATTGAACATCACAATGCCCCCATCATGCCTGTACCATAAAGCTGGTTTTTTGCCAGTGTATCCAGCTCCAAGTCGGCATCCGTTTTCTTAGTGACTGCATAGCTCTCCGAATAGCCGTCATTCGATACCGAAGTTACCCCGGTGCCTGCTCCAACCTTGCCCTGCTCATACATCTCATTTATCACGCAGCATACCGCGTCCTTTAGCCTGTCATTGCGGTAGTCATCCTCATTTTCAAGGACAGCTTTAAGGACATACGGTCTGCACAGACGCTTTACACGGCTGCATGCCTGATATGCCATAGCCGTGAACTGTTCCTCCGTCAATTTACTGCCAGCAAAACGGGAGTGATAGTCCTCCCAGTCCACTGTTATAGTTAAGCTGTTAATACTCTCACCCCCATTATTTTCTACTCTGTCGGCTTTATCTTAATTCCCTTAAGAACGCCCGCCATCTTGCTGTTCTTAAGTACTGTTGCTGCCACCATCTCGACATCACCCTCTTTTACTGCTCCTGCCTGGCTGAAATCAGGAAGGTGCTGGGCGATAATCTTGTCACCCTTCGGTGATACCCCATGGAATGCGTTGAGTCCTATCTTGATACCGTACATAGCGGTTGAGCCATCTGTCTCAATTGCGACAACAGGCTCTGTTGTTGAGCCGTTGTAATAATATCCTGCATCAAGAAGCTTAATTCCGTTGTAAGTCTCAACTGCGCGGCCAAAATCGTCCTTGCTGCGGTCATAATAACCTGCTCTTCTCGCCGCAGAGCGGACCTTGGTGAGCATTTCCGTGTTCATCATAAGAATATCAGGCTTCTCCGCCAGCTTACTGATGAACGTATCTACCGCATCAAGGAACGCATTGTAATTGGTATCAAGGAGCGCTGATGTTGAAATATCAACATCCTTAGCAGTGTACTCTGTATCAGAGCCACTAAGAATCTTCTTTAAGCCATCGAATGTATTGGTCACGTAACCGGCTCCCGAGCCTGCTCCAGTGCCATTGATAACCAGCATGTGGAAATAGTTGGCTGCTGCCTTGATCTTCTCTCTCATCTGGAACTCAACCTCATTAACCGCACCGGATGTCTGTGCGATGACACGGTCAATCTGATAGGAACCGCCGAAAATTTTAAGGTCTGCGGTTTTCTTCTCTCTCTTTGCTTCGTTCGGTGTGTACTCCGTATTAAGCTCTCTGACTGCTACCGTTGACGGTGTCTTAAGACACGTATAGCCGTATGTCAATGTGCTTCCGCCTGTTCCCGGTGACACCGCGTCATCGAAAATAAGCATATCAAGCAATAATGACGCCCTTCTGAACTCATCTACAACCTGCTGGTCTACCTTGTCTGCCATACCGACTTTTGCTTCTGCTAAACTTATTGGCATTTTCCCTTACCTCCTGTTAATTGTTATAGTGTGCCGCAAGAGCACCTGTTAATGTATCCGCCTGTGATCCAGCTCCGCTATCCGGAACATGTCCACCGACATCCTTCCTATTTCCTGTTGACTGTGGCTCACCAAACAGCATCTTGCTGTCCTCAGCCTCAGTGAGTGTTTTTAGGGCTGCTGCCACATCGTCCTTCTGGTTCTTGGACTTCTTCAATGTGTCCGTATCAAGAAGTGCCATAATCGCCTTGGTGTTCTTTCCCTTGACGGCTGTAATGGCATCCTTCACCAGGTCATTGAAATCCCTGTCCTCTATCTGTTTCTTATAGTCCGCCTCAATCGTGCTCTTTTCGGTCTCCAGATTCTTAATGCGCTCGTTAAGAGCTGTCACATCAACATCCTTGAAGCCGGCAAGCTTTCCCTCTAAATCCTTGATGGCTGTGTCATTGGCAAGTATTTTCTTATTCGCCGTGTCCAGTTCACCGGACACCTTCTCGTACTCGCTGTTTGTCTTATAGTTCTCACCGACCGCCTTTGTGATGGCTTCGGTCTTATCCTTCGGCATCTCAATACCGTTGGCTTTTAAAATCTCTAAAAAATCCATCTCTGCTCCTTCCCCTGTTCAAAACAAACAAAAAGCGCCGAACAACCAATTCTCCCTGTTAATGTCAGGAAAAATCAATTATTCGGCGCTAAGGCTCTCTTGTTCTGGTTCGTTGTTATTATCGTCTCCGCTTTACACCGCTTACAAAATGCCGGGAAACGATACAGTTGCGTGTCACCCATAACCTTCGTCATGTGTGGGTTTCCACATATCGGGCAGGCAATCCACTCATATTCCGTTGTCTGCAATTTTACCACCCTGGACTATTATAGAACATATATTCTATAAATGCAAATATTTTTTTATTTTTGTTGTACTGGTGCAACTTGTCTTTTTATCTCTATAGCTGAGCATTCCATCCACAAAGATTCAGTATATGCCCAAAGAATTTCTTTTTCTTCAGCAGAAGGATTCGTAGCAAAAAAATCCATTATCTCTTGTTTTAATTTTAAACATTCATCCTCTGATTTTTTCCGCTGAATAATCTTTGCTCTCAATCTTTCCGCTGTAGTTGATGAATCCGTTATGATAAACTTATTTTCACTCTCTTGAAGTTGTGATATTAGTCCTTTTATATCAGCCATTATCTCCACCTTTCAGTTTTTCGATAAATTTCATAACCTCATTATAATCTTCAAATGAAGCTTGGTATATTCTTAAATCACTATCAACTTTATCCTCTAGCCATTGATATCTTTCTGGCAGTGGTATATTAAATAATTCTTTGGCAAAGTCGATGTCTGTTCCATACCCAAAAGCTTTGTTAATATTTTCAAGTATTTGAACTTTATCCGGATAACCAGCTATACTTTCTATTCCTTTTTCTTTGCATATCTGTTGCTTTAGATATTCTACGCTTGATTCTTCAATATACTTATTTTCTAAATACACTTTAGGATCATAATAACTTACGGAACAAGAATGTAACATCTCATGCCATAAAACACCATCATCAGCATTAGCAACAACCATGATATTGCAATTCCATTCTTTATTTCCTAATACACCTTCATCCTTATACTTGTCAATTACATTTATCTTTCCACTCCACTTTGAAGGTCTATCACTGTATTGTGAAATATTGTTTTTAATGTCAGCGGCTACAGCCTCTAACTGTTCAATAGTTCTATTATATCGCTGTTTTTTTGAATTTTCTACTGATATTTTCTCTTGTGATGTATTTTCGCTATTTGAACCAGTTTCCTTCTCCATCTTCTCATAGTCTTTATACGCCTGCGTCTTCTTAATGTCCGTCCCGACCTTCTCCACCCTTGTGCGCTCATACTTTGGCGGTATGTCGCACTTGTCACAAAACTCTTTATATGTGTTCATGCTCCTGCTGATTTTCTTCTTAAGCTCCTGCTGCCGCTCCGTATCCATTCCAAGCTCTTTAAGTGCTATCTGCTCCTTACGCATTGCTCGTATGTCACGCTCCATCCGGCGCATTTTCTGTGTCATGGCGTAGTAGTCATAGACCTTGCCATCTATCTCCTTCGGTGGTGGCTCCGGCTTGTATTTTGGCTTCTCAGATACACCCTCGAACCAGGCATAATGGCTATGGCGGCAGTTGTAGCCGTGAAGTCCCCTGGGGTCCACCACGGTAGATGTTGTTGCATCATAGCCCGTGGATTCCACAAGGCTTGTTATCTTCTGTCCTATGCGCTTCTCCTCCTCCGGATATTCACAGTCATCAAGCTTATACACCTTGCCCTGCCATGCTTCATGGTTCTCTATTCCCTCTCCCTTGTTACGCGCTCCCCAGTGCTGTGAGACATACACAAGTGTCTCACCTGTCTGGTTAATGTCCTTGTCCATCACTGCGCCGGAGAGCTGGCTATAAGTTGTCCTTAGTGCGGTGCGCACTGCGCTCTCTATGTGCTGTGAGCGGTTGGTGCCATAATTGACTGAGCGAATGCCGCTCTGTGCCAGCTCATGTATAACGCTGGTCAGCTCACGCTCTATAGTACTCACGCCGCTTGCCATCCTCAGCACTGAATTGTTGAGGCTGTGCGTGTATGCCTGGCGCGCATCCATGTATGACATTCCGCTTTTAAAGCCTGCTGTCCTTGTCAGATTCAGCAAATCTCCCTCCATCCGGTCACTGAACACCTCACTGAGCTGATGCAGGAAGTCTCCCTTTTTAAGCTTCTTCCCTGATTCATTCCATATCTTTCTATCCTCCGCCTGTGCTATGTCAGATGCCTTGTACACCATGTCTGCACCTGTCTTAGCCGCTTCACGATTGATTTTCTCCATCATCTTTGCATATTCACGTTTATATTCCGCTGTCTGCTCCGCGATAAGCTTCTTAAGGTTCTTATCAGCTCCAAGGAGTTTCATCGCCTCACGCCGTATTTTAGACGGACTATATCCGAGGCTCTTCATCGCAGCAAGCTCATTCTCAATCGTGCCGGAATAGGTCAAAGTCTTATCGAGTCTTCTCACAACGTCCTGTATAACCCACTGCTCCAGCTCATCGAAGTATGGCATAAGTGCCTCGGACAGCACATCAACCTGCTCATCACTCAGCATTACTCCTCACCTTCCCCATCATTGCCTTCATCCTTCTCCATATTCTCAGCTACAAGTGCCGCTGCCTCCTCATCCGACAGATTGTACTTTTTGGCAAGATACCACTGTGTGAGCTTCGGTATGTTGAACTGCAGAGCATCATTTCTCATATCCTCAAGCTCAGCCTCCTCATCACGGATATAGCTGTCATTGAAATCAATTTTTATATCCGTGTCTATGTCATACGCTGTACCCGAAAAGGTGTTCGAATACCACATGATTGCCCTTGCAAGCCCTGTTATGTACTGAACAGCCTGCTGCCTCTGCCTGTTAAGCTCATGAAGCTGGTCCTGCTTGGTTCCTATGTATTCCGTGGCGGTTGTAATCCTGCCGTTCTCGAAGGTGTACTTCTTCGTCCCGAAGCCGAAGGTCATCGATACAAGCGATAACACCAGCTCGAATACCTTTGTTATCGCCTCAATCCTTATCTCCGGATTGTATTCGTGGTATACCTCCTTCTGATCCGGGAGCTTTGCACCCATAAGCACAAAAAGCTTTTTCTGCTCCGTGGTGAGAATCGGCCTGCCGTACTGGTCCATCTCACAGAGCATCTCATTTACCATGATTATCTTCTCGCCTTTGTCCACATCCGAATAAAGGATGTTAAAGCACAGGTCAAGCACCTTAAGGTACGGTATGGAGTTCCAGAGCTTCGGCAGTCCGAAGCCCTCCATGTCCTGTAAATTATTTACCTCTGCATTCTCCATGAGCGCAAACGGCTTTATTTCACCAAGCCTGATATTCTCCGTGGCACTTATCTGGTTGCCGGTTGTGTCAAACTCATACGTTGACACTGAGTAAACCTCAGCATAAGTGAACACTACAAGCGTTATCACCTTCCTGGTTGCTTTTATGCTTTCTCCGTAGAAAGCACATTCTAGCACCTCTCCGTTCTCTATAGTGAGCGGGATGATTCCGCTTGCATTGACATAGTTTATTTTAATGTCCCCGCCTCTTAAAGAGCCATCGTCATATTCCTCCGCTCCGGCAATTCGGATATAGGCCCCCACCGTTCCGTTAGCCGTCATCCTCTCAAGCTGGCGGCGATACATTGTGGCAAAGTTGTTCTTTTCGAAGATTCGCTTCACCTCCTCAAACTGGCTGTTCTTCTTTCCTGCATTTATCTCAATCACCTCACACAGGTTCGCTTCATCTGAGCATAGTCTCTTTGCGAAGTTCAGCCTGTTGAGTTCATACTTCTCACCCTGTATCGTTTTCCTGTTATGAAAATTCTCTATAGGCTCATTGCAGTACCATGAGTCACAGACATTTATGTATCCGTACGGTATATCATTGCAGTTCGTAAAGCCCAGTTCGTTAAGTTTTCTCTTTACCACCGCGTTAATTGAATTATCCTTCATTAGCTCCTCCTATCAAGTTCAATGTATTCTACAAAGTCCAGCAGGGTGTAGCAGAACGCGTCCCACCAGTCATTGCAGTTGTTAATATTAAGATCCTCCGGAATGTCCGGATTCTTCTCGTCCCACCTCAGCGACGCTATAGCCTTGCGCAACTGTACACATCGCCTGTTTATCTTCAATCTCCCTGAGTTTAATAACAGGTCTATGAGCTTCGGTCTGTCCGCCACCTCATTCTTGCGGCAGCCCTTTATGTTCTGAAACTGCAAGCCCTCCTGTCTTGCGGCTCCTATGAGTGAGTTAATCATTGTCGGTGAAGCAGAATCCGGAAAAATCCAGTCCACCCGGTGATACTTGTTAAGACAATACCTGTAAAACTCTATGAACTTATCACATATCGCCTTGGAATCCACCGCCTCTGTTACCGGCAGCCCTGCCTCCTCAAGCACCTTGAAGCTGTGATAGCCTCCCTGATACCCTGTAAGGCAGAAGGTTGTCTTAGAGCCGTTTCCTCCAAAGTCGATTCCCATTACAACCTTGGAGAATGGCTGCAGCGGTCTTCCCTCCGGGCTGAATATCTCCTCATCACCGAACAGATACGGTGAATCATCATCCGCAAAATACCGGAAGATGATTCCGGATGCCAGCACCCACAGGCCACGGATAAAACGGTCATAGAACACCCCGCTGTAAAGGCTCTCATAACGCTGTATAATGCGCTGCGACAGGCTCGGATTGTCATGCATGGTAAAATGTATCCTTATGAGGTTCTTTTCGCCGATACGATCAATCCACTGCGTCTTTATATAGTGATCCGGTCCCTCCGGATTGCAGTTGAACCAGTACTTTGAACCCTCGACAGAACAGCGCCCTGTTGCCTGGTCGACGAAGCTCTCCGGCATCAGGGCAACCTCATCAAGGAACAAGCCTGCAAGCGTGATACCCTGTATCAAATCCTGGGAGCCTTCATCCTTCCCGCCGAACAGGTAAAACTCATTCACTACTGAACCCTTTGTGATAGTCAGGCTGTTCTCGGAGCGGTGCTCCTCCACTCCGTACCCGCGCGAACTGAGCATACCTTTGAGCGGCTTGATGACATTTCTCCTCAGGGATTGTATTGTCTTGCCGCACATGGCAAAGTTCTGTCCGTCAAAGGTCTCCATCGCCCATATTACGAATGACAGTCCCATACATGTAGTCTTTCCGCTTCGGATTGAGCCGTCACATATTATGCCGTCCTTGTCATGGTATGGGCTATCAGGCATCCACCATGTGAGCACCATCTTCTGTTTAGCCGAGAATGCACTATACCTGAACGTCTGCTGTCTTGTCTGCTTCATCTGCTGCCTCCCGCTCTTTATCACTCATTGTCTCAACTCCCCCGGCGCCATCGAACACCTCTTTCGCCGTCTGCTTAAGCGCCGTGATAAATCCATCATCCTCGTACTCCTCTTTCTCCGGTGGAGCTTCACGCTTATCCCTCCATGACTCCGGTTTACGGTTCTTAAGCCAGAAAATCTGTGCTGTCACATCCGGTGGAATGTACTCCTCAACATCCGCATACTCGATTTTCTCGGTTTCTTTTATCTTTTTTCCGTTATCATATTCTGTCTCTTTTACCTTGATTGGCTTCTTTAGTGTGACTGTATAACCTATACCCTTCTTATAAAGGGCGTTCTCCATTTCATAGTCCGCAAGCTCCTTCCCTTTTTTTAAGGCAGCCGAAATGGCCGGATACTTTTTAAGCCATTCCTTAAGCGTAGAAAGTGAAATTCCCATATTCTTGGCTATCTGAGCCTGTGTCAGACCATCCCTCGCCCAGGCTTCAAGAAGCGTTATATTATCGTCTTCCTGCCACGTCTCGTATTTTCCCTTTGCCATCTATGCTGCTGCCTCCTTTCCCACCTGCGAAATGCTGTTCCCGATACGTTTTCCCTGTCTGTAAGCAAAATAAAAAGAGCCGGATACACGAAGCTGTTATCTTGCTTCATATATTCGGCTCTGTGGCGCTGTTTTTATGGTCTCATTATACTACAGAATATGTGTTCTGTCTAATGATTATTGGATTGGAGATACTCAAATTCTATGTAGCCCCACTCATACAATGGTCTATGCTCGAAGTGACTCATGCGTTTATATCGGTCATATACAGGACGATACTCCGGGATTCTCTTCAATGCTCTCAGTTCATTGGAGCTCACAGTATGCTTTGTGAACTTCTTAACGGCAATTCTTATGATAAGCTTATTGTTGTCATTCCTTGCCGTGAATTGTGTCCTGTCAACCTCTATACTCTTTAGCCCTGCATTCTCTATGATATTCTGCGCCTTGATATAGCAGCTTTCCCTCATCTGCTCATTACTAATCAAATTCAAAATAGCCTCATTCATTGCAAACCTCCTAGCCAAATGGTATACCACCCTCTTCTACACCAATCGGTAACTGCATGAAGCCGTCTTCTGTTGTAAGCTCCGGACGTGATACCGGAATTCCTGTTGAACCGGTCTGTCCTACTGCCTTGCTGTCCGCAAACTCCTGCTCTTCCACAATGACATCCGTTGTGTATACTTTTTGTCCGTCCTTATTGGTGTAGCTGCCGGTCTGTATGCGACCTGTAATCAATACTCTCATGCCCTGGTGAAAATACTTCTCGGCGAACTCTGCTGCCTTGCCGAATGCCACACAGCTTATGAAGTCTGCTGTTGGTTCGCCGGTGTCGGTTTTTCTTGTTCTCCGGTCTACCGCAAGAGTGTACCGCGCTATTGTCATTGTGTTCTCGCCTGTGGCTGTTCTTATGTCCGGGTCGCGGGTCAGGCGGCCCATTAAGATTACTTTGTTCATTCCGGTTTTTTCTCCCTTCCTGCAATCAGTCCATCGTGATATCCCTGCTCATAATATGCATTCTCTTTCTCCTGTTTTACACAGCCAAAGAAAAATGCCGTTCCGACAATGCCAAGCATCGTTCCGATTATAAATGTTACTGCTGCCATATTGTTCACCTCACTTAAATTCTATCTCCGGAACAGCTCTCTCCGGGTAAATAACCAGCTCATAGTGATATTTATCTACATAACTTGGCTCAAGCTGCTCCACCACATAACACGTCCAGTCATTAAGGTATATATAATCCTTATAGTATTTATCTTCCCCTGTTTTTATTGTTACTACAAGCTCGCTGCTGGTATTATTGCCCAGACTCATATACCCCTCTGCCTGTAGCATAATTGTGTCTGTTCTGGCGTTGGTAACGGTGATTCTCCGATACACATTAAACTCATCGGCTTCCTTTGTAAGGTTATAGCTCACCGTGTCTGCTGTTGTGCAGCCTGTAAGAAATATGATTTCTAATGTCAAAATCAAGATAAATATTCTGTTTTTCATTGCTTAAGCTCCTTCCATTTGTCATACACAAGGTTCTTTTCGTCCCAGTCCGTGTAGTTTTCTTTTAAATATTCCCTGAATATCTCCAGCATCTCATCACGGTTGCCCTTGTTGCCGTTGTCCAGCATCTCGTGATGGTACTGACAGCCTACTGCTCCGTTCTGCGGGATTCCAAGGCCGTTATGTGACCTTGGAATATAATGCATTATGCTCAGCAGGGATTGTCCGTACCACGTCGCTCCGTCCATGCGGTAGCCGGCAGCGCAGAATATACACTTATTGTTATCGCGGGCTTTTATCTCCTCACGCGCTTTCCTGCCGAACTCCCTACACTTCGCCTGTTTCGACTTCATCCGTCCCTCCATGTGCCGCCCTGTCTATCAACTCCCTGAGGCTGTGCTCCTTGACCATAGCCGTGCCCCAGTGGTCTGCTGCGACTGCTGCTTTTATCTCATCAAGCAGATTTAATATTGCTGTCTTATCTGCGGTCTTATGCTCCTTGTTTTCTGCACCGGTGCCATTCTCTGTTTCCGGGATATTCACCACTTCCACAGGGGCATTCTCTTCATCCACCGGGTTATGCCCTCCGCATTGAGTATTTATAGGCTTTTCTGTGTTTTCGCACCCTTCTTTATGTACCGTCTCCGGCATATACTCCGGAAAGTCGCTTATGTCCGCCTGCCCCGGTATCTGCTCCACAGGCTTTTTCTCTTCCATCTTTGGATTTACAGGCTTTTTCGGGCTTTCGGTTCTGGCTTTCTGCACCTTGGATTCTTTTCTTGCTGCCGGCTGCTTCGTCTGTTGCTCCGGTGCAACTTCGGATTTTGCTTCCGGCGCATTGAGCGGGTACGGCTCCCCGAACAGCTCCGACCATCTGTCCTCTGCTGCCTTACCGGTACATTCTTTAAAACCGGTAAGCTTTTCGACAGCATCCCTGAGCTGCTGCCACGTCACTTCCTCAAACTCTCCCGTCCTTGAATTGACTGCCCTGTTATCTGAACCATCATTGAGTATTAAGAGGATTCTCCCCACTCCGGCAAGGCGCACACTGTACGTCTTTTCTCCTGCAGGTGCCATTATTCTCTGGAAGTGCTGCATATTCACAGAACAGCCAAGTGCCTCCCTGTGAAGTTCTATGAACATGCTCGGTTCATCATGCAGGAGCTGTTTTACTATTCGCTCTATGAGTGTTCCGCCTTCTTCCGGTGCCTGTGAGGCTTCAAGGCATACCTCTATGTCGCTCACCTTCTTCTCCTCGTCCACCTCCTCCTTAATGCTCTGTATCTCCGCCTTGGAGTAGGACGGAGTGAGTGCCTCGTTGACGGCATCCGGAAGCTGCAGCATCAGTGTGAGCTTCGCGTAGCCGAAGCCCTGATATGATGTCCGGAGGCGGTCTGAATACCCGTCCTCCGAGAACTTATCATTGATGCTGATAAAACGGCTCACCTGTGTCTTGTCAAGGCTGTATTCGGCCTGTGCAAACTCCGCCACCGTCTTGTAGCCGGATTCCGCAAGCACGTTCGTGTCGCGGGCTACCTTGAGCAGATAGCCGATGCGGACAAAGCCCTCCGCTGTTTTCTGGAGCTCGCTGTCAAGCTCCGCTTTATATTCCCTGTATGATTTCTGATATGTTATTACGTCCATATAAACCTCTCCCATTTAGTGTTTATCGTGTTTTTTAATATCCTGCTGCCTCCATGAAGTCCTCCATAAGTCCTTTAAGCACCCTTGTGTTGTTCTTTTCCTGCAGCTCCCTGATATTCTCCTCCCTTTTCTGCCTGGAAGCCGCCGCCAGCTCATGATCCTCATGGCTCATGCGCTTCCTGATTTCTCTCTGCCACTCACGCAGGAAAGGCTTTACTTCCTCAATCTCCGGTTCCTCGTCATCCATGCCGCGGTGCTGGCGTATCGTGCCTCCCGGCTCAACCTCGATGGTGTAATACGGCTTGTCCGGCTCTTCGGTCTTGCGGAGAAAACATATATACGTCTCGTTCTGGGCTATTCGGTCAAAATAGCGGTCACTGGCTCCGGCACAGTGGTGAAGCTCCCTGCCCTCTTTTACAATGTCGATGTTCTTCTCCGGCACAATAATCATGTATTTGTCGTTGCGGTATTCCAGCTTTCCGGCTATCTCTTTAAGAACCTTCTCCGCGTTAGGGTATCTCTGTGAATACTCATCTGCGGTAATCTCAGCCTCCCTTTCCTTGATTTCCGCCGCAGCTTCATCATGCCTGCGCCTGAGCTCCCTCGGACGGAATACAATCTCATCGGATGTGTCCTTCTTAAGCCTCCGGCACATGTCCATGTAGTCCTCATACTGGCTGATTACCTCCCTGATACTCTTTCCACTGTATTGCTCCCTGCGCTGGCGCTCTATGTAATTCATTGCCTGTTCAGGACTGAACCTCAGCTTTGCCCAAGCCATGCTGCTTGTATGAAGTCTGTTTTTCATAAGCCATGCCAGAACCTTGTCCGACAGCTTTTTATGATTGCGCTCGCTCCACTGCAGCCACTCAAGCATCAGTCTGTCACCGTTCCTGTCACGCAGACGGTTGATGAGCTGGCGGTCTGATATCCTGAATACCTCCTCCATGCTTGTGCCTTTGATATTAAGGACTCCGCAATATGTCCCCGTATAAGAGAAGCGCCCGCTTTCTTCTGACATTAGCTTGTAGAACCTTCCCCTGAAGAGCAACTCCATAAGCGTGTACATGTCTCCGTCAAAACATGTTATCAAATCATCATACGCAAGCTCCATGCCTGCTGCCGCAAACTCCGTGAAGAGCTCCGTCCATGCTTCGACTTTCGTGCCTTCAAGGGCTTCTTTTATACCAATGGGATACATGTACTGTTTATCTGCTATTTTGTGCTGCTGCGAGTTGCTTTTGTTATCAAATTTACCGCCACACTGTCTGTAATACACATTTTTATACGGTGCCGTGTTCGCCCCCCTTCCTGTAAGGATCCTGATTTTCTCATACACATGGACGTCTGTCTCCTTGACAGTCACCTTTCCAAACACCATGCAGAACCTTATGACGGACATCGTGTCATCAACAGGCTGTACAACCGCAACGTCCTCTGAGGCGAATACAGCCCTCTTTCGTGTCTTAAATCTTATCCTGCTGCCACAGTGCGGGCAGGACACAATATCATTGTTTCTCACCGGCTCTCCATTGTCCTGAGTGTATTTCTCTCTCGGAGCACCATTATGACATATCGTGCATACGAACTCCCCCGTGTCCTCATCTTTGAATGCGAAGTCCTCCCCGACTGCGGTTTTATAAAACCAGTCCTCTATGTCATCCGGAAGCGGCGGTATTTTTGACATGACATCTTCAACTCTTTTCTGGCGCCTTTTCTCGCCCTCCTCCCTTCGTTCACATGCCCATTCATATTCGGCTTGACTTATCAGTGCAAAAATACTGGTCATATCAAGTTCTGACCTGCCAAGCTCATCTTCATCCTTGAACTTATCAAAAAGAAGATTTTTGTCATTATCCGACAGCCTGAAGAGCTTCACCTTGTTCTTGTTGTAATACCTGTACTGCCACTCAGTTTCTATGTCATAGCTCCACTCTATCTTACGTGCAGTCCATTCACCGCGCGGAAGCCATGTGGCATAATCTTTTTTTGATATGTCTATACAGTGCCTTGATTTTAAGCTTCCACCGCAGAAGATATTGAGAACAATTATGTTCTCTATCTCCTGCACAATCGTCCACCAGCCCTTTTTTCTGCATTTGGGCGGTGGGGTCTGCTCAACAAGCTTTCTTCTCATAGACTTCCTCCTCCAGCTTCCGCGATGCATTAAGTGTATAACTGCGCCCTGCCTGCTCTGCCGTTACCACAAAGAGCTTGGCTCTGGTTATCATGCCGTCTTTTTCAACAATCAGCCCGAGGATGCTGCCCTCAACGCCTGTCACGGACGGGTGTTCTCCTCTTGCAATGGCAATGCAGCCTCTTCCCTTGGCTTCTGCCCTGTCGCTGGCTACTGTCACACCTATCCTGAGCTGCTGCCATTTTTTCCTCGCAGGATGGGTTATTATGTACCGCATGCCCTCCATGGCGAATCTGAATGGTGTGAGTTCCTCGATAAGGGTTATTTTTGTGCATGCAATCCTCTCATCATCGTCCTCGTCAATATCTCCTGCTGCCTCGACAAGGAAGAATCTGTTTTCGCCGTTAAAGGCATAGTAATCAAGGCACTCGAACGGATTCTCACAGCAGTGGAAGCCGCAGGATACCGTCTTGCTTGCCTCAACCTCCTTGGTTTCGCCCGGCGTAAAACAGCATGTCTCTTTTTCACCATTGCCAAAGCGTGATATAAGTTCCTTGGTAAATCCCTTGTAAGCTCTCATGCCGTCTCCTTTCCGAGGTAATACTTCTCTGCAAGCCCTCTTCTTGTCCGCTTGTCCGGAATGCCTATGGCAAACTCATGTGAGCCCATAATCCGCTTTATGGTTGTTGTCTTTTCGACTATGCGCTTATCGACCACCGCTCTGTGCTCATAGCCGGATTCAGCAGTGAGTGCTATGTAGCCGGCAAGGTCTTTGCCCTTACGTCGAACCGCCAGGGCAAATTCCGGGGACTCTGTGCACATTGACTTAAGCTCGCTTGTCCAGTCAAGAAGCACTCCGGCAAGCTTCAAGTCCCTGCTCTCCGCTTCCAGCTTGCCAAGTGCGGCGAGGAGCGGTGTTGTGAGTTCCTCAACCACGCCGTCAAGGTAATCCTCGGCATCCTCCTTATCAATCCCGTTCTCTGCGGCAATTTTCATGACCGCATCGATATCTCCCTCTGCCCTCTGTGCTGCTGCCGCCCTGTTAATCTCCTCTGCTGAATCAAATTCTCCAAACTTATCAAACATGTGTTCTCTCCTTCCTGTTTATCTCAGTCACAAGCCATGACTGATAGCCTATATCGTTTTCTGTGTCAAAGCTTACCTCATGTTCTTTCAAAAGCCTCATAAGCTCCTGCCATAATTCTTTATTAGCCACGTTCTTTCCCTTTGCCGTCCTCCAGTCCGCTGCCTCCCACTTGTCCGGCCATCGCTGTGCCATAGCTCCGGCTATGTAGGTCGAATCCGTGTATATCGTGAGGTTGCAGGGCTCACGCAGACGTTTCAATGCCTCGATAAGGGCTGTGAGCTCGGAGGCATTCATCGTCTGTTCGCTCACGGTAAACACCCTGCTCAGTGTGGCAGGTCCTTTAGGCGTCTGCGTTTCAAGGACATAGCCTACCGCCCCGTTTTGAGGTTTTACGGACTTAATGCCGGACTGTGTAACAATATTGACGTGCTGCATCCTTACCCTCCTCTCTCATCGTTTTTTATCCTGTATTCCGTATAACGGTAATAGCTCATTCCTGTGTAGCGGTTCACACCGCACACGATTGAGTTCTTGTCTATGTAGTAGCCCGGTGTCGGCTTCGGACCGTTCTCTACAAGGTCGCGGAGTGTCCAGCGGCGGTACTCCTTGCGCTCAGGCTGTGGCCGGATGAGGTTCTTGGAGGTTGAGTAGCTCTTAAACTCCCTGCATTCATCCTCTGTGAACATTGAGAGCTGCCCCTCTATCTCATCGGTCGGTTGTTTTACTATGTACGAAGCCAGGTCTGCATAGCCGCCGGACTCATACAATGATTCATAGTTGATTCTGCCATGTGGCCACAGCTTCTGGAGAAGCCTGTCCGTATTAACTCCTTCTATGCGATTGACCAGTATATGCAGGTGGACTCCTCCTCTGGCTCCTATCTCAAGGCGCTTGATATATTTAAGTCCCGCTCCATGCTTCATGTACTCTGCCTTGACCTGCCTAAGAAACTTCTTAATGTCCTCACGCACCTGTTCAAGCGGTGGACGTTCACCTGCCTTGTATTTCACAGTGCACCATAAATCATCTTCCGTGAAATTCGCCTTGATGATCCTCCTGACCTTGTTCTCCCTGATGGACTGGTTCTGTTTTTTAATCTGTTCGGGGGAAGCTCTCTTTCTCTTGCCTCTCTTCTCCCCCTTGGCTCCATACTTGCCTGCATATTTAAACTCATACTCTATGGATCCATTGAATCTCCATGTGTCTCTCCAGTACAATGTATCACCCTCTCGTTCGTCATAACTTTAATATACTTAGATTGTTATGAAAACGCGGTCAAAGCCGCATTTTCATTGACTTTTTAACGTATCCGTGATACAATGTTTTTGTCGATGCAGGTATCACGAATACCTTGAGGTAATGTTTCTTTTGTGAAACATTACCTCTTTTGTTTTTCAAGAAAATAGCTTCGGGGGAGATAGTGCTCAAAGTCATGTATCTGTGTCGGGTTTCCCCTGCGGTTTTCTTCAAGTTCCTGCTTAAGAGCCCTGTCTGCCACAGAAGTAACATTTCTCCGGTCAAACAGACCATTCTGGACATTCTTATCCTCCGGGTCATACTTGCCGAACAGCTCCTCAAGCCTGTCCTCCGGAAGCTCCACATAGACCGCCACCGCTCTGACCTCGTTATATAGATTCACCGCCCGGACATACTGCCGGTTATGTATCAGCTCCCGGTATTCCTCTGCGGAACCGCGCATCTTATTCATCAACTGTTCTTCCGTCATCTGCTGCCTCCTCAAAGTAATCAAGCCATTCATATACCTTCTCTATGTACTCATTACCCGGATAGTCCGGGGTTCCAGAGTTGTACTGTTTCAGTGCCCTGTCAAGGCTTCCGTTGTTCTCCTCGATAAACCCAAGGAGTATCCTGATTCCAAGCTCCACATTCTCAACAGGCTTGTCCACACTTAAGCCGGTCTTGGCAATCAGCTCTCCGTACCACTTGGGCTGTATCTGCATAAGCCCGATGGAGTCTCCACCATCGCCTACCGTGTCCGCCCTGCCGGAGCTCTCTGTCATAATCACTGCCAATACAAGCTCATAGGACAGCTCGTATTGGTCTGCAAGCTCCCTCACTCTGTTCTGAAGCTCCGGTGAAAGCGGGATTTCATATATATGTTGCTCTGGTGCAACTTGCGTCTGACATTCTGTGACCGGTTGTGTTTCTGCGCACACCGTATCAGTCTCATGCTCAGGCGGTTTAAAACCTGCCGGAAGCGTTTCATTTTCATGTGGAAGCGTTTCATTTTCATGTGGAAGCGTTTCGATTTCGTATGAAATTGATTCGAACGGCATTATGTATGGCTGTGACTCTGCCATAATGCAGTAACAGCACCCTGCCCCTGCTGCCATGGCAAAAAGCGTAATGGCTATAGTTTTTATAAAAATGAATACCTTGTATGTTCTCATTCCTGCCGACCCGCGCACGCTGCCAGATGTATCGCCTCAGCTATACACCTCGCCTTTGCTTTGCTCTTGATAACACGGCTCAGATTTGCCGCATTATAACCTGTGTCCTCGAATTTATCATGCGATGACAGTTCACAGGACACGCCCATCTGCGGAATGGCACAAAAACCTCCATTCTCGTGCTTGCCGAAAATCACCAGATAGCTCAGCCCATCAATGTCAACTGCCATCTCATTGACCTCGCTCTCTATCTTGTAAATCTCTTCAATCTTCCAATCACTCATAAATCACACCTCCACTCATTAAAACAATCTCCGTCGCGTATGTGATAAGCCTCTTAACCGCCTTTCTTCTCGGCAGTCTGTAGTACGCGTCCGGATACTTTGGTGCCGGAAGAACATTGTCGCACATGAGTGCTTCAAGTTCTTCCAGCGTGTTTATCTCTCCTGTCCAGCCCATTATTGTTTCTCCTGTCTGCCGGGTGCAGACCAGTAATTGTCACCTGATTCCAGCTCCTTAAGTACTGTGCCCGCTACCCAAAGAGCCTCTTTTAAAGCAAGGTCTTCCGCCTGGTCCAGCAAGTCATACATTACCTGCGCCACGTTCGTAGGCATACCATCATCGCGGTATTCTATGTACTCCGCCATTTCCTTCATGAACTCCGTGTTATGCGATATGTTGTATACCACGATGTACACCTGCGCTGTGTTGTTGAAGCTGCTTGAGTACTCCCAATGACGCTTAACAATATCAACAAGCGTCATAACCTCATCATACGGTACCCCGCATGTGGGTGAATCAGCCTCAAGCATGTAGTGTGCTATCTCCCTAGCCATTTCTGTGGGAATACCGTATCTGGCAGCTTTTTTCACTGCTTTTATTACTATTAGCGGAACTATATTTCCCATGTCTCCACCTCCTATGCTCCTTCCACCGTGCTGTCCGCTGTTGCCGCTTCCTCATGTCCATATACACTTTTCAAGAAGCTGATTGAATCTGTTTTAACCTCTCCTTCACGCGCCGGCTGTTCCGGGTGCTCGTCGCGCTCAAAGCCGAACTGCCCCATCATTCTATCTGTTATGTTCTGTCGATGACGCTTCTGCTCCTCCTCTGAAAGAGTACTCATGTCAATGTAGTTATCGTTCTGGTCTTTAACGAAAAATCTATACTTAATTGGTTTTCTTTGTCTTGGCATGCTCTCACCTCCCGTCTATCTTATGTGTTACTGCCTGTACAAGTTGCGTGAATTATGTTCTATACATCCCCAACACGTTAATTACTTTTTATGCCGACTTCTTCGGCTCCGGTGTTGCCACCGCACATGCCATCGCCAGCACTCCCTGTGTGTACACCGCAACCAGCTTACGTGACTCCGCCGGAAGCTTCGCCGCCTCATTCATAAGCTCATTGAATTTTTCCAGTTCATTTTCTGTATTTCTATTATCTAATATGTTATTTAACATACTTCTCACCTCCCTTGTTTAATTGCTTACATTATGCTATGCTCTCCTTACAGGCTCCCGCCAGAGCCGAGTGAAATGAAAGGAGTATTCTTATGACTAAAAAAGCTGATAAACTTCTTTGTGTGATTTACAAAGACTATCTAGCCCGTATTAAGCAAGGTCAATCAATGAGTGATGCAAATCGTTTTACAACAGATTATTTTGCAACTGAGACTTCCTCTGTCTCAAAAAATATTGATGACATTATTCAGCTTAAATCTGAACTTAAAAAGGCTGATTTACTTAAGGTCTCTGTATCTGGAAATGCAAATCTCACACCCTATGGTATCGAGTACATGGAAAACCGGTTCAAAAACGGTCTTGTTGAAGTCTTGGATTTCTTGTCAAAATTTCTTCCATGATTGATACCTAGCCAGCCACGCATCACTGGTGGCTGGCTATTTTTTTACCTTTAACTGAATAATGGCTAAGAAATTTTACATCTGCACTAATCTGAACTCTAACGGTATAACCTTCTGCTCCATCGCACGATATTGAAAAGAATGTTGCGTTCTCACCAAATGGCTTTCCATTCACATTAAAAATGCCTTTTTCGACATCTACTTCAATGGTCTTTAACTCATTAAGTTCAAATGCCTCTATTGTTTTCTCCATTCTCTTTCACCTCCCTACTTCCCCTCTTTCTTCAACTGAATAATGCACACTATCATCACTACATCCAGCACAATCTGGACTACCTTTAATGCTATTGCAAACATGTCACTCACCTCCTCATTCAGCATATTTATCTTGACAATGAGCTTGCGGAATATTATCCTTTTTGTAAGGGGAGGTTTCCCTCCCCCACCAACCTAATTGATAAGTGCTAAGATAATCTGTATCAGACCTATCATACTTACAATTAAGTTGAGGATTGCGGTGATGAGAAGGACGCGTGCGAGGCGTCTCTCATCACTTTTTTTGTGCTTTCGCTTACTCATTGCTTTTACCTCCTCTCTGTTCCGTATGTTTACATCTTAGTCACTTATAGTGATTTTGTCAATAGTTTTTTGTCACTTTACGGAACTTTTTTGTTGACATTAAAATTCAAAGCGATTATTATAAAAAAGAAGGGAGGCATGACCGATGAAGAAAAGAACATTAATACTCGATATAATCAGACTTATACTGAATATCGCGATAATTGTACTTCTCGCTATTGAATTAAAAAATTACAGTGAGGAGGTGAACGAATAATTGAATGAACGAATTAAGCAGTTAAGAAAAGAACTGGGGCTGACGCTTGAAAAATTCGGTGAACGAATCGGCTTAAGGAAGAGCTCATTAAGCCAGATTGAAAATGGTGTACATGGCGTCACTGAACAATTGATTAAATCAATCTGCCGTGAGTTTAATGTGAACGAGAACTGGCTACGCACCGGCGAGGGTGAGATGTTCGTGCAGAAAACACTAGATGATGAAATCGCTTCTTTTATTCAAACCATTCAGCTTGAAAAAGACGATTCCTTCAAAAAGAAATTTATAAAAATGCTGTCATCTCTCGATGAAGCTGATTGGACGAAGCTTGAAACCATGTTTAAGCTCTGTCATTGAAAAGGAGGTGAATTGAAAAAATGAATGAAAGAGTAAAAGAGCTGAGAAAAACTCTTGGGCTCACGCTCGATAAGTTCGGTGAGCGGCTCGGTGTTACTAAACAAACTGTAAGTCGAATTGAAAATGGTATTAATAATGTCACCGACCAGATGTTCAAGTCAATCTGTCGTGAGTTCAACGTGCGTGAGGAGTGGCTGCGGACTGGTGAATTGCCGATGTTCGTCCAGATGAACCGTGATGAACGTGTAGCCGATATCGTTAAAAAAGCTCTTGCTTCCGATGATGAATTTGTAATTAACACATTCACAGCTCTCGGACAGCTCACACCTGCTGAGTGGGATCTGGTTAAGAAATTTATTAATACCATTAAGGGAGATACCCCGCCTGCTGCCAGCTCATCCGGTTCGTCATCAGCTCCGGTTAAGGATGATAAACCTGTGCTTAAAGCTGCTCACATGAATCCCAGAGCTACACAGGAACAGATTGACGCGGATAATGCACTGATGGAAAGTGATGATTTTTAACATTTTAAACAAAGGAGAAATTTTATGGAAAATTATAATGAAGAACTTCCTGTACGTTATAAAATTGCAGAAATACTTTTAAAAATGTCCGCTATACTTGGAACACTTTACCTTATTTACATAGGATATGTTTTTTACTCCACATATCAAGAGAGCACAGGTGTTTTTTTTAATATTGGTGTCCACTTAGCTTTCACCTACATTATGCCTCATTTGATATGTACAATAATAGCGGTTATTCTTAACATAATATCTGTCTATGTAGATAACAATGCTCTGATATTAATAAGTGCGATACTATATACCATTGCAATGGTACTCCTATATATGACTTTCTTTTTTCTAATTCTGAGTACCATTCTTATGTATATAGCTTTCTGTATTTTTGCAAGAAATGAGTAGTCTGCGCTATCGCATCTAATATTGATTGCTAAAACTATATTTGAGGTAAGTTGATGTGGATAACTCACGCATAGAAAGTGATGATTTTACATTGAACTATGAAGATTTATTAAATGAATACACCGATGAGGATTTGATTATAAAAGAAAAACCGTTGCAATCAAGCAACGGCAGAATATATAATAACCGAATTGCAATACGGAAGGATATGCCGACCGTTGATAAGACCTGCACGCTGGCTGAGGAGCTTGGTCACTACTACACTTCTTCCGGAGATATTCTTGACCAGGAGAATATATCGAACCGCAAGCAAGAACATAGAGCGCGAATGTGGGCTTACTCGAAGCTTCTCCCCCTACAGTTCTTCGTGCTGGCATTTAAACACGGCTGCCGCTCCATACATGAGACGGCGGAGTTCCTTGAAGTGTCGGAGGAGTTTCTTGTCGACTGTATTAACGCCTATTACAGTAAGTATGGTCCTTTTCTTGAAACGAACGGTTACCTGTTCATGTTCAGCGAGACAGGGCTTAACATATCTAAGAAGATTGTTTGATAGAGGATACTGCGGTATCCTCTTTTCTTCTATGCATGAAAAAAGCAGATGGCATGGTCACATCTGCTTTTTTGCATTATTAGTTCATATCCTCCGAAGCTTTAATTTTATCTTCTAAATCCATATCAATTTGAATACCAAGTAATTTGCTTTCCGGAGCATCATCATTAAGTTCCAAAATAATATTGTCTTTTATGATATTTTTATATTCTTCGGCATCCATCAGACTCTCAAATGACTCAAGTGCATCCTCATTTATAGAACAGATATATTGAAAATCTTTTTGCTTGCATGTTTCATACACTATTCTGAAAAGAGTTTCTCTTTGTCTTGGATCCATATTAGCATACATTCTACTATCATGTGCTATAAATTTAATTTTACTTACTTGACAATTTAATATCAACCAGTCAAAGCAGAACATTCTTACTTCATTTACACCATCAGAAGAATCATCTTCAATTCGCGCTTCCAATGTATACCTGAGTAAATTTTCACCTGAGTTATTTTTTATAACTAAGCCACTCTTTTTCTTTGGATAAAAGCGCTTAGCATACTCCCAATACATATTTCTAATACTTTCTAAATACTTGCTCTGTTCATCAAGATACACATTTGCCGAAATATCCTGTTCAATCATTGCGGATTTTATACTCATCTTTGTATCTCTATACGTCTTCAGAATTTTTTGATACTCATGGATTCTATTCAGTTCATTTCGCAGCGAAGATAGCTGCTTAGTCATTGCTGCATATTCCTCCAAAGCTCCATGGGAATTTAGAAAATCAAGAAGTTCATCCATTCTCTGCCCCAGAATAGCAATTTTTTCATCAATTTCATGTAACTCCGCTTTATGTTTTGTCAGTTCCTTACGAAGCCGCGTATTTCTTGAAGATAATAGTTCACAATGAAATTGGGTAACTTCCTCTAAATTTTTCTTTATCATTTCAGGAATTTCTATTTGTGCTGCCTCATATATTTTTAAAACCTTCTCAGCTTTTACATCTTCTGTTTCCTTTGCCGAAGCTTCTATATTCTTAATATATGTGCTCACAAGTATTCTTCTGTTTTCTAACTGTTTTTTCTCATAGCTCTTTTCATCTGCTTCCTTTTCTAACTCATGGTAATTGTTCGACACCTTAAAGGCACCAATCTCTTTACTTAATTCAGCGATTCGATATTCTAAATCAGCAACATCTAATTCAGCATCATTTTTTCCAAGATAGTACTGTCGAAAAACAGGATCCTTTTTAATCGCCTTTTCTGTGTCCGCTACCGCAACCTGTTTATCTCTGAGTTCTCTTTTAGCAACAATCAGGTCTTTATCAATCCCCAATAAATAACAATTGTTCAAAATTTTGCTATACTCGCCTTCCTTAGGTAAAAATGAATCATATGTTGAGTAACATGAACGATATCTCCTAACAAATCGTGAAAATAATGTAGTCCATGTCATATCCTTTGGCGTTTCCTTTAAACCGAAACACAGTTCAAGCAATCTCTGTTGTACATCCTTTGGCTTAAGTATCTCTCCACTGAAATCAATCTTATTCTGGTCATCTGTTGCTCTTTTACAATAGTACTCTTTATCATCAATTTTAAATTTAAGTGTAAATTCCCAATCAGGAATAACCTTTTCAAAAGAGCCAATCTTCCTAGAGCCTAGGCAAAAATGAATTAAATGCAGTGTGAGCGATTTGCCAACACCATTATATGTATTACCGTCATTCTCATTATGGGGTGCGACCTGCTTTCCAACAATAATATTAATTCCATCTCTGAACCTAACCGTCTGGAACGATTCCTTATTTGCGCTTAAACTAATCAACTTCATAGCATAACACCCCTTTCTCATCTTTTTTTATTGCTCCAATAATAAACAAATAGTCCAACGTCATAATATATTGGTCAAAAGAAAACTTAACCGGGTACTTCTTATTCGTATACGAATCTTTATAATATTCCCAAAGTTCATCTATCGTCATTGGCTCAGACAATTGTTGAAGAAGAAATCCGCCAAATCCAAAAAATGATTCATTTAATGATAATTGCTTTTTTGGTAATATCATTTTCCCCATCCTTTCCGCTTAGTATGTAGGTCTTACTTTGGCTCTTCAAATATATCACAAGTTGAAAAATAATATGCCATCAAAACCCAAATAGCTCCAAATATTGAATTGGTTCTTTTAGGTGCTGCATTCTCCAGTATATAAACACACCTGCAATCCGCTGCATTTTCCTGAACATCATCAATAATATCACAGGCTTGACCATATAAGGCATTAAACTTCTTCTGTAAAATATCTTTCAAGCCCGGATTCTCATTGAAATAATTATTTAAAAACCCGTCCTGATAGCTGCCAGTGATAAGTCTATTCTCTATCTCTTTGTTCAGATTATTAAAAATAATCTTTTCTGTAAAATCCGGTACTACCAGCTTATCTCCGGAAGCTTCCGGTAATTCGGCATTCATTAAATAATTTACAACCTCATTCAGTGCATCATACTCTATTACACCAATAGACACTTCCGGAATAAACCCAACTATATCTTGCATGTCCATTTCATTCAATGAGCCAAATACTCTCTCTAAATCCTTTGCTGTAAATGTACGGATATCTATATTAGCGTATAATGGGTTAGATTTTAATTCAAATACTTTTTTGTGAATGGGTACCGACAAACCTTCATACTTATCATTTACTACAAAATTATACTGTTTTATTTCGCATTTATCATTCCAATATTCATATAAACCCATAAAATCTGTCTCTAGTTTACTTACCGTATCATAAACTGTCTTTTCTTTGCCAATGTCTTCCGGTGCATAAACTTGATAATAAGTTCCTGTATTGCTTACATATCCATCATTTTTCTTATCGCCAATACTTCCATGAGCCTTTACAGGTTGAAAATCTGAATTTGCTTTTGTCATAATTGAGACAAAAAAATCCTCAAATGCTTGACCATTATACTGAAAAATTTTATTTTTAAAAAGAGTTCTTACAAAATATCTTTCTCCGTTTGTCAACATTTACCCCTTCTTCCATAATTGTATTATAGCACATTTGTTCACTCTTCCATTACTTTTAATACAAATTTTTACAAATTTTTTATTTTAATCGTTTAACATAATATTGAACAGTTGACTCATTATAACATATTTGATATATTTTATTCAAGGAGGAATTTAAAATGTCCAACTACACAGAAATAATCGACCAACTCATACAGCTCCGCAAAGCCCAAGGGCTCACCCAGAAAGACCTTGCCGCTGCTGCCAATCTTGCGCAGCCAGCCATTGCACGGCTTGAGAGCAAATCAGCGGTACCACAGCTTGATACCTTCGTGAAGGTAGCCGGAGCACTTGGATACACAATAGAGCTTGTACAGCAATCATAATTTTTTAGGAAGGTGATACAATGAGCCATACTTTTAAATCCGTCTGCGCCTACATCCGCGTGAGCACCGATGATCAGGTAGAGCTGTCCCCGGATTCACAGCGCCAGAAGATAAAGGAATACTGCCAGAAGAATGGCTATATACTAAGCGATGTATTTGAGGACTTAGGTATATCCGGTAAATCCGCCGATAAGCGTCCGGGCTTCCGGCAGATGATAGCCATGTGCAAGGCTAAGGAACATCCATTTGACGCCATCATCGTATGGAAGTTCTCACGATTTGCGCGCAATCAGGAGGAGTCCATTGTATATAAATCAATGCTCCGCAAGATCGGTGTCGAAGTAATCAGCATATCAGAGCCTATCTCCGAAGGTATCGGTGGTAAGCTCACGGAAGCTATCCTTGAGATAATGGATGAGTACTACTCTATCAATTTATCACAGGAGGTCATGCGCGGTATGACCGAAGGTGCACGCCGCGGTAAGATTATGTCGGTTGCTCCGTTCGGTTACACAGCTAAAGACCACCAGTATTATCCTGATGAGAATGCCAATACGGTCCGCGCTATTTTTGACATGTTCGTGAATCAGGGCTATGGTCTGATGTCGATTGCCTACCGCCTTAACCAGCAGGGTGTTAAGACCAGACGCGGCTCCACATGGGAGAACCGCTCCATTAAGTACATCATTCAGAACCCTGTGTACATCGGTAAAATCCGATGGAACTACGCAACACACAACGGCAAGCCGGGAACTGTATCTATCAACGATGAAGCCGACTGGATTATCGTCGATGGAACCCATGAGCCTATAATCGATGATGAGACTTTTAAGAAAGCTCAGGAAAAGATTGCGCAGTTCAAAAAGCAGACCACGCGGCGTGTCGCACAGAAGCATTGGCTGTCCGGTGTTCTGGTCTGTTGTAAATGCGGTGCCGGCATGGCTTATCACCGTGAAGATGAGAAAAAACACACCGCTCCATACTTTGTGTGTCCGAACAGGACGCGCGGCAGATGCCCCGGACAAAGCACCAAGGCTGAATGGATTGAGCGCGACTTTTTTAACGGACTGGTGGAATCAATTGAAAGTGACAATTATCACAGAACTGAAAGAGAGAATGTTGTCATCGATGTTTCGTTTGAAATTAAAAGACAGCTCTCAGAGAATGATAAAAAACTGGAGCGTGTAAAGGAAGCCTACCGGAACGGTATCGATACCCTTGACGAATACAAAGCAAACAAGCAGTTAATTGAAAATGAACGTCTGCTCCTGTTGTCCCGTCTTGATAAATGTTCAAGTAAACCGCGCGAACTCACCAAGGATGAGCTGCTTTTAAGAGCACGCTCCACTATCGCCATTCTCCAGTCAGATGAATGTGATGTCCAGCAGAAGGCTGACGCACTGCGTGCGATGGTTGATAAGGTAGTGTACTCTAAGGAATCCGGAATAATGGATTTTTATTTTTTGAGTTAACCTACTATAACTTGACTATGGTGGTCCGGACGGCGAAGCCGGAGCATCTTTTAGATATCTGTCGCAGAGATATTCGATGAAAGACAGACGCGTAGCGGGAGTGCTTACCGATGTCGGCACGGAGGAATTGGCGCATCTTGAGATAGTCGGTGCCATGGTTCACCAGCTCACACGCGACCTCACACCTGAGGAGATAGAGAAATCAGGTTTTGCACCATACTATGTCGACCATACGCTTGGTGTCTGGCCGCAGGCAGCTGGCGGAATCCCCTTCAATGCATGTGAATTTCAGGTAAAGGGTGACCCTATAACAGATCTTATGGAGGATTTAGCCGCCGAGCAAAAAGCAAGAAGCGTATATGATAACCTATTGAGACTGATAAGTGAACCGGACATTGTTGAGCCGCTGCGCTTTTTGAGAGCGAGAGAGATTGTTCACTTCCAGCGCTTCGGTGAAGCGCTCAACATCACGCGGGAGGGACTTGACGCAAAGAACTTCTATGCATTCAATCCTTCGATAGATACATGAAATAGAATAATGCAATATTCAAGATATCAGGGGCAAAAGGTCAGAAGTCCGATGCGAGCTTGCCTGCGTGAGGATTTTTGACATTGTGACCCGCCAAAAACATGGAACCACCGCTTTGCGGATAAGATATTACGGCTACATCATAACTGATGTGTAATAAACTTCTGCAAAACGGTGGTTTCTTATATGCTGTTCATGTAAAAATCAACTGCTTTTATGTAAATTTTCACACTAAATTACTCATATTTTCTGCCGCAAATCGCACTAAACTACACAAATCCTTTTTTTCTACCTCCACAGCTCCCGCTATTTAATTATTTCCTAATTTAATTATTTTCTGTTCAATTATTTCTTATTCAGGAAATCATACTGCGACATATAAAGCTTGTAATACATTCCGTCCTTATTTTTCATAAGCTCGTCGTGGCTTCCCATCTCGACAATCTCGCCGTGGTCGACATACATAATACATGACGAATTTTTGATTGTTGAGAGACGATGGGCGATAATGAAGGAGGTTCTTCCCTTTAACAGCTCGTTAAGTCCCTTCTGCAGAAGTATCTCCGTCTCAGTGTCAATACTTGAGGTTGCCTCATCAAGTATGAGAATCTTAGGGTCTGCCAGAACAGCACGCGCAAATGAGATAAGCTGTCTCTGACCTGCCGACAGACGGCTTCCGCGCTCATTAACCTCGGTGTAGTAGCCGTTCTCAAGCCCCATGATAAAATCGTGAGCGCACACGGTCTTAGCCGCCTTTATGACATCCTCATCGCTCGCCTCCATATTGCCGTAGCGGATATTGTCCATGATCGTTCCCGCGAATATGAAGCTGTCCTGCATCATCACACCCATCTGGGTTCTGAGGGATTTGATTGTAACCCTGCTGATATCTATTCCGTCGATGAGTACCTGCCCTGAGGTGAGATTGTAAAAACGGCTTATGAGATTGACTATGGTTGTCTTACCGGCGCCCGTAGGACCTACTATCGCATAGCTCTCTCCGACTCCCGCCTTGAAGCTTACATTCTTAAGGACAGGCACACCGTCATCGTATGCGAAGCACACATCCTTAAATTCAACCTCACCCTTAATCTCAGGCATAGGCTTAGCATCCGGCGCGTCCGTAACCTTGACCGGTTCATCTATCGTCTCAAATATTCTCTCAAGATATGAAACCGCGGTGAGCACACTGTTATAAAAGTTCGCAAGTGTGGTAATCGGCGCCCAGAATCTTGAGATATAGCCGGTAAATGCAACAAGTGTACCGACTGTCATAGCCGCATAGCCGTCCGTAATCCACGCGACACCCAGAACATATATGATTGCCGTTGTCACAACCGTGATTGTCTGAACCACCGGGTTTAGGAGGAAGTTATACTTGACCGCATTCAGCCATGATTTTTTTGACTCCATGTTAAGTCTGTTAAATATATCCGTGTTAACGTCCTCGCGGACAAATGACTGTGTGACACGGATACCGTTGATGCTCTCCGCTATGTAAGCATTCAGGTTTGACTGCTTATTAGACTGTATCTGCCAGGCCCTTCTCTGTTTTTTCTTGATTATCCACACAAGCGCAGCCAGAATCGGCAATCCGCACAGACACACCAGCGTGAACTGCACATTCAACATTAACATGAAAATTATAATGAATATAAGACTGCACATATCCGTTATAGTGTTTACAATACCGTTTGAGAGCAGGTCGCTTAGGTTATTTACATAGTTGACCACACGCACCTGAATCTTGCCATGCGGCTTATCGTCATAGTAGGAAAACGGCAGCTCCTGCAAATGCACAAACAAATCACGGCGCAGTGCATGGATGACGCCCTGCCCGACCTCAGCCATCATCTTAATCTTGAATCTGAGTATGAGCACAACTATTATCGTCACGGCAAGCATCAGACAGCTCGCAACGATGACTCTCTGTGAAGCCGCGGCTTTGCTCATCGTGCCATGAATCGCGCACTGCTCAATCGTGTCCATTACATCCTTCAAAAACAGAGGATTGAGCATTGAAAGTGCACTTGAGATAAGCATGAGCACTATAACTGTAATCAAGGTCTTTTTATAATTGCCAACATATTTTCCAAGACGTTTTAACTGGTTTAAATCAAATTTACTCTCCAAAGTCTCATCTATATCGTATTTATTCCTTGCCATATTTATCCTCATTTCCAGGTAAAAACAAGCTGTCACACTTATATTTTACACCACATCTTTTTCCGGCAGCTTACCGCAAATACATTGAAAAATTCACAGCTTTACAACCGCCGGCAAAACAATCATTTTCTTCCTGACAAAACCGGATATCCGGGAGACTACGCCGCGTCATGCTCCCCATACTGGTGCATGAATACCGTATAATAATAGCCCTTCTTCTGTATAAGCTCATCATGATTGCCCATCTCAGCTATTTCACCATCTGAGAGAACTATAATCACATCAGCATCTTTTATTGATGAAATACGGTGTGCAATTATAAACACGGTCTCATTCTCTATCCTTGCAAGCGCATCCTGAATCTGCGATTCAGTCTCCATATCAACGGCGGAGGTTGTATCGTCAAGCACAAGGATTGACGGCTCCTTAAGGAGCGCCCTGGCAAGTGATATTCGCTGCTTCTGTCCACCGGACAGTCCGACGCCTCGTTCACCCACTATCGTGTCATAGCCCTCAGGCATCTGCATGATGAAATCGTGCGCATCGGCAACCTTTGCCGCCCACTCAACTCTCTCAAAAGGACAGTCCGGCTTCGCATAAGCTATATTTCCCTCAATCGTGTCCGAAAAGAGGAATACGTCCTGCATAGCCATTCCAATGCTCTGCCTCAATACTCGTAAATCCATGTCCTTGACATTCCTGCCGCCAACTAACACCTCGCCGCTGTCAACATCATAGAAGCGGCACATAAGGTTGATGAGCGATGTCTTTCCCGCTCCGGTCGCACCTATAATTCCGACCTTCTGACCCGGTTCAATCTTGAAATTGATATTTTTAAGTATCTGTTCACCATCAATACTATATGACACATTTTTAAATTCAACGCTGCCCTCCGGCTTCTTCATGTTCTCGTCAACCGATCCTGTCACAGGATTCTTTATCTCAGGCTCCACCTCGATTGTCGCATATATCTTCTCAACCGATGTTGTAAAACGGTGCCAGTCATTTACCAGCCAGCCCGCCATACGAAGAGGTGCATCAAGCATCCACAGATATCCATTAATCATCGCCATATTTCCAAGAGTCATCTGTCCGTTTATAACCATAAGACCGCCCGCAAGCATAAGCACAAAGGTGAGGAGATTGGCAAGAAGCTCAAATATCGGCACATGGCGCACCCATATTTTTGACGCCGCAAGCTCCGAATCCCTGTACTCCGTGTTCTCCGTGTCGAACTTTGAAATCTCATAGCCCTCCTTGGCAAATGCCTTGACCACTCTGTTACCGCTGATATTCTCCTGCGCAAATGCATTGAGGCTTGAAAAACGCTCTCTTACATTGCCGAACTTAGGCTTTACATTCTTAGACTGGATTATCGTGTTGATGAGTGTAAAAGGAAGCACCGCCAGCATGGCAAGTGCGATTCTCCAGTCGACAGTGAACATCATAAACAGCGATATCGAAAACAGCAGTATACATTCATAGGTTGAATAGCACACATACGACATAAAATGACGTATCGCCATCATATCTCCTGTCTGCCTCGACATCAGATCGCCAGTCCTGTGGCTGTTATAGAACGCGAAATCCTTTGCAAGCAGATTACGGTACACATCGTCCCTCATATCGTAGAGAAGTCCCTGTGAACAGTTCTCAAAATTCCATAAAAATATAAATCGCAGTCCCGCCCTTAACAGCGTAACGCCTATCATAAGAAGCAGGAACCTCGGAAGCAGGTCAAGCCTTATATTGCTTCCGTCCCCTATGATGTCATCCACTATAAATCCTGTTATCCTGGGATTTACGATGGCAAGCACGGAGGTAATCGTGACCATGACAAGTCCGATAATCATTCTCCACTGGTACTTTTTAAAGTACGAATAAAACCATTTCATTGCCGTCATTTTCTTAAGTCCTCCAAACTCGCTGCTAATGCAGTCGTTTTCATATATGCTTCATGTAAATATTTATATGGACATTCCATATACACCTCACAACAGCAACATATGTTCTCTTTAGGTACAACCTAATATAATGACTTTTCAAACAAATCTCAATGATGTATACTGTTAAAAAATTGATTTTTTCTGCTTTTTACTTTTTGAAGCAGACTATACGGACTTCATCGTGAACTTCACTATATGTGGGTATAAAAGAGAGAGCTTTTCATTCTATACCCACATTAAGACTATTTTTTATGTACTTAGTCTCTGTTTTGGGGATTTTTTTTACATTTTTTAATTCCATACCCATAAAGGAACTAATTTTAAACTGTTTTTGGGTATTTTTATTGTATTTAGTTATTTATACCCAAAATACATTTTCGAATGCTTATTTCGCCGACCTATAAGGGTATATTTAGAAACATCTGTGCTCTATACCCTTAGACGCATACGATATCTTGATAAATATTTTCTGTGTGTTCTATTATTAACTGCACAGGTAAGGTAATTGTGAAACGTGAATTTGCCGGTAAAATTGCACAACGTCCGGTTATCGCAAGTGCACATATCAACTATATTTATGGAGGAATATACATCATGTTAAAAATACGCTATATGGGCTATAACAACACCCACCCTGATGGAATCAATATGGAACGTCCCGGCGGAATGGGGCATTATCTCCTGCTCCTTGTAAAAAGTGACGCGTACTTTGAATTTCCTGAGGAAACCATATACCAGCAATATTGCTGCGGTGAGCATGAAAATAGAACAACCGCCGATGAACTTCTAAAGGGCAACCTGCCATTCGACAGGAATGCAAGGCACCCTGGGCTGATAAGACAGTACGTGAACACACCCGCCTTTATAATATACACAAAGGATGCGCCTATTTATTACTACAATGACAATGAATATGTGAATGACTGGATAAGCTTTGACGATGTTCCAGATGAGAATACATGCAAGGATGAGAATACATGCAAGGATGAGAATACACGAAAGGATAAGACTACATTCAAAAATAAGAATACATGCAAGGATTCGAATGACAATATCCGCAAGGATATAAATAGAAATTCTTCCAATAATAGTTCAAATGCCGACACAGACAACTCAAGCAGCAGTAATGCTGCTACCGCCGGCAATGCAGATAATTATATAGATAATTCAATAAGTGATTTCATGCTAAGCCTCGACGTCCCGTTCAACCGACTCACGCTTCTGTCCGACTACACGGAGCTAAGCCAGCTCATCCGCGACCTAAGGCAGGAGTTCCACCAGACCGGCTCACACCATGAGGAGATTCTTGACGCGAAGCTTAGAACCATACTGTACAAATATAGCGACGCCTACCACCTTGAGACACAGCTCTCCGACAAGCTGAAGATTCACAGACCGCTTTTCCATGAAATAAGAAACGGCATATACAGCCAGCACTCGCCCAAAAAGACAGTGAGTGAACTGGCTGAAGATGCCTCCCTTAGTGTATCATATTTCCAACATATTTATAAGGAGCTGTTCGGTGTCCCGGTGATTCAGGATATAATAAGAAGCCGCATTGAGCGTGCCTGCTACCTGCTCACCATGACGCCCGACTCTGTCGCGCACATCGCTGAGAGCTGCGGCTATGAGAATGTGGAGCACTTTAACCGACAGTTCAAGGAGATTACGGGGTTCAGTCCGAATCAGTATAGGAAGAAGAAATAAGCGCTACTTCGCCCCCTCAAACGTGACCGTGATACATGTCCCCTTTCCAAGCTCGCTCTCAAGCTCAAGCTGTGCACCATGGCTGGTGAGGATATGCTTGACTATGGCAAGTCCAAGTCCGGTTCCGCCGCTCTCTCTTGAACGGCTCTTGTCAACGCGGTAGAATCGCTCAAATATGCGCTCCTGGTGTTCCTTTCCTATGCCTATTCCGTCATCCTTGATGGTGAGCTTCACCTTGCCGTCGAGGGTACTGCTGACATCGACAATCACATTTCCGCCCTTATCCTTGTTATTGTAGCGGATAGCGTTGTCACACAGGTTGTAGAGCACCTCATCCATCATGGACTTGTCAGCGTTTATATAGGAAGAGGTTCCAAGGAGCATCAGCTTGACATTGTTCTTTGCGGCAGCGACTTCAAGGTTCTTCACGCAGTTCTTCGCCGCCTCATATAAGTCCATCCTCTCAAGATTTAACTTCACGCCGTCATCAAGCTCCGACAGGTTGATGATGTCATTTATAAGTGAGAGAAGTCTTGTGGAATTCTTTCTGATTTCCCCGGCAAAACGCACACTGTCATCACCCTTTACCATGCCGTTCTCTATCAGCTCGGCGTAGCCTGATATCGCGGTGAGAGGTGTCTTCAGCTCATGCGATACATTCGCGGTGAACTCCTGCCGCATTGTGGCGCTTCTTAGAATATCCTCACGCTGCTCCTTCAGCGCACCGACAAATGGTATCAGCTCCTTGTACTCCGGCACAAGTGATGGATTTGCGCTGTTGTTTACAAGCTCCTCTATAGGCTTTACCATGCGCTTTGTAAGATGCTTTGACAGGAAGAAGCACATCACATACAGGATAAGCGACAGACCGATGATTATAGGAATTGCGGACATGAATATGGTCCATATACTGTTCGCTTCCTTGGCGATACGGATGACTGAGCCGTCCTCAAGCTTCATCGCATAATAGAAAATTCTTCTCGAAAGTGTGTCCGAATTTCGCACACATCTGCCCTCGCCGGTCTTAAGCGCTTCAATATACTCCGGTCTGTCTGAGTGGTTCTCAAGCGAACCTGCCTCATTGTCATAGAGCACGCTTCCGTCACCGGCTATCCAGGTGACACGCACATCGAACTCATCCTCACCGGAAAAATCATTTATCAGGTATCTTGCAAACTCCGCGTCGGTTTTCAAATCATCAAAAACCTGCTTTTTGAAAAGCTCATAGAACACCATAACCGACATAAAGAGTGTCACCACAATGGCGAACAATGTCATCCTCAAAAACTGGCTTAATATCTTCTCTTTCATGGCTCTAATACATACCCCACATTGCGGACTGTCTTAATCATGGCACCCGCATTTCCAAGCTTCTGCCTCAGTGTCTTGATATGCATATCGAGGGTCCTTGATTCACCCTCGAAATCCACGCCCCACACCAGCTCCATAATTCTGTCGCGGTGCATGGCAACGCCGCTGTTGTTCATGAGACAGCGAAGCAGCTCGTACTCCTTGAATGTCAGCTCCTTCGGCTCATCATCCACATACACGATATGCCTGTCGCTGTCAAGAAAAATATTTCCCACGCGGATGCTCTTGTCGGCTCCGGTATCCATACTTCTTCTTATCAGCGCCCTCACCCTCGATATCAGCTCCATAACCCCGAACGGCTTAGTTATGTAATCATCCGCTCCGATATCAAGTCCCTTCACCTTGTCAAGCTCCGTGGACTTCGCAGTGACAAGGATAACAGGAATCTTCTTCGTCTCGCCCGACGCCCGAAGCTTCTTTAATATCTCAATGCCATCCTCATCCGGAAGCATGATATCCAGTAAAATCAAGTCCGGCTTTCTCTTTGCAAGCTCCTTCTTAAACTCCTTGCCACATGCAAACCCGCTCACATCATGCCCGCTGTTGCTGAGGGCGATGCTCTCAATCTCCCTTATGTTGTCGTCATCTTCAACTATATATATCAATGCCATGTTCTTTACCTTCTTTCATGTTTTCTCTGCCCTTGTCGGAATTTTGGTCACATTTAGACTGAGAAAAAGCACTGTTTTTTCAAGAATTCACATGTTTTCTCTGCCCTTCTCGGAATTTTTGTCACACTTGGACTGATAAAAATCCCTGTCTTTCAAGAATTTCCTTGCTTTCTCTGCCCTTATCGGAATTTTTGTCACTTTTAGACTGAGAAAAAGCCTTGTCTTTCAAAAAATTCCTTGCTTTCTCTGCCCTTATAGGAATTTTTGTCACACTTGGACTGATAAAAAGCCCTGTCTTTCAAGAATTTCCTTGCTTTCTCTGCCCTTATAGGAATTTTTGTCACTTTTAGACTGAGAAAAAGCACTGTTTTTTCAAGAATTCTCACGCTTTCTCTGCCCTTATAGGAATTTTTGTCACACTTGGACTGATAAAAAGCCCTG
>OGJH01000181.1_pt1 | contig 80503 bp, 75 predicted proteins | sample 1572021 | NCBI WGS metagenome assembly OGJH01 (sample SAMEA2582098, study PRJEB24529) | metagenome | biome: Human gut stool | place: China | collected 2011
GCGGGCGATCCGCACACTGGCGGACTGAGCTGTATTTTCTCCGACGTACACGCCGCCGGAGAAAATGATTTCAATTGATTCGCCGCCTGCGGGCGGCGAACTCTGCGAGGCCGTTATACACCGCATATGCTGAGATGCTCCGGTGCATCATGGTCGATTCTCTCAGATCAGCGCGAAATGTGCCAGCGCATGGGCCACGCCCTCGTCGTCGCAGTCGTCCGTGACATAGTCAGAGGCGGCCTTCGTCTCCTCGAGCGCATTGCCCATGGCAACGCCGGTACCCGCATAGCGGAGCATTTCATTGTCGTTTTCGGAATCGCCGAAGGCCATCAGCTCGTCCGGTGTCCAACCGTTCGCCTCAGCCATGAAGCGCATCGCAGGCAGCTTGCCGCCCTCGGCCGGAATGATATCCTGCCCATGGATGAACCACTGCGTCGAACGCGCATGCGGCATAAACGACAGCGGGCCTTCGCGGACCTCCTGCGCCGTCAGAAACATGACGGCCTTGACGACCGGCTCCTGCAGCATGATATGCAGGTCGCAGCGCTCCGGGATCTCCGTATGGATCTCTGCCATAACGACCGGCACGCGGTCGTTGAAATGGTAATTGAAGCGCGAGCGCTGCTCGCTGACGAGCCACAGCGGGAGCGAACGCTCGTCACAGTAGTCCACAAGGGCGCGGACCTCGTCCGGAACCATTGCCACCGTGCGCAGCAGGTTCCAGCTGCCGTCATAGACGATCTGGCCGTTGTTGGTCAGATAGCCGTCAAACGTCATGCCGCGGAGCATCTCCTGCTCCTCCAGCTCGAAGCGGGAGCGGCCGGAGGCCACATAGACGCGGATGCCCTTCTCTCGCAGGGCGCGGATGGCCGCCTTTGTGGAATCCGGGCAGCGCTTGGTCTTCAGCGAGACCAGCGTGCCGTCGATATCAAAAAAAACTGCGCGGATCATCGTGTTCTCTCTTTCTGCGGCTTACAGGCAGGACAGCTCCAGCTTGCCGTCCTGCGCCTGCAGGCCGATCGCCGTGATGGGGTTCTCATAGCTGTCGATGAGCTTTTCGGCGACGACGTCCTCGATGTCCTTCTGGATGGTGCGGCGCAGGTTGCGCGCGCCGTAGGTCAGGGTATAGGACTTCTGTACGAGGTAGTCGATGACGCTCTCATCCCAACGGAGCGCCACGCCGTGCTCTTCAAGGGCAGTTTTCAGCTCACCGAGCATGATGGCGGCGATGCCGCGGAAGTTCTCCTCCGAGAGGCGGTTGAAGCAGATGATCTCGTCGACGCGGTTGAGAAATTCCGGGCGCAGGAATTCGGACAGGGCCTTCATGGCCTTGTCGCGTCCCTGCTCGGTCGCCGTGCGGCCGAAGCCGACGGAGCCGCCCTGCCGGTCGGAGCCCGCATTGGACGTCATGACGATGACGGTGTTTTCAAAATTCACGACGCGGCCCTGCGAATCGGTGATGCGGCCGTCATCCAGAATTTGAAGCAGAATATTCAGCACGTCCGGGTGAGCCTTTTCCAGCTCGTCGAACAGAATGACGGAATAGGGCTTGCGGCGGATCTTTTCCGTCAGCTGGCCCGCCTCGTCATAGCCGACATAGCCGGGGGGCGAGCCGATGAGCTTCGAGACGGAGTGGCGCTCCATGTATTCCGACATATCCAGCCGGATGAGCGAATCGACGGAGTCGAACAGCTCGTTTGCGAGGCACTTGACCAGCTCCGTCTTGCCGACACCGGTCGAGCCGACAAAGATGAACGAAACGGGGTGCTTCTTCACGGCGATGCCGACGCGGTTGCGGCGGATGGCGGCGGCAACGGCATGGACGGCCTCGTCCTGTCCGATGATGTGCTGCTTCAGCCGGTCCTCGAGCTCACGCAGCTGGGCATATTCCTGCGCGCGAATTTTACTGGCGGGAATTTTCGTCCAAAGCTCGATGATGCGCGCAAGGTTCTCCATGGTCAGGACAGGCGCGGGCTTCGCCTCCAGCTCGGCGATCTCGGCGTCGAGGCGGCAGACGTTGCTGCGCAGCTTGGCCAGACGCTCGAAATTGTCCTGCTGTTCCGTGTCCTCCGTCAGCATCTTGATCTCAAGCTGGTAGTCGTCGCGCTCCTTGCGCTTTTCGGCCAGATCGGAGATCTCCTTGCTGTGCAGGTTCAGATCGGAGCAAGCCTCATCAAGCAGGTCGATGGCCTTGTCCGGCAGGAAGCGGTCCGTGATATAGCGCTCGGAGAGCACGACGGCCTGCCGCGCCATTTCGGGCGGGATGGTCACGCCGTGGAACACTTCATAGTAATGCGCCACGCCGCGCAGGATGGCGACGGCCTCCTCCAGCGACGGCTCATTGACTGTGACAGGCTGGAAGCGGCGCTCGAGCGCGGAGTCCTTTTCGATGTATTTGCGGTATTCGGCAAACGTCGTTGCGCCGATGACCTGAATTTCGCCGCGCGACAGCGCAGGCTTCAGAATATTGGCGGCGTTCATGGAGCCTTCGGCATCGCCCGCGCCGACAAGGTTGTGAACCTCATCGATGACAAGAATGATGTTGCCGCAGGCCTTAATCTCGGCGATGAGGCTCTTCATGCGGCTCTCAAACTGGCCACGGAACTGCGTTCCGGCGACGAGCGACGTCAAGTCGAGCAGATAGACCTCTTTGTCGCGCAGCTTGAACGGGACATCGCCCGCGACGATGCGCTGCGCCAGACCCTCGGCGATGGCCGTCTTGCCGACGCCCGGCTCACCGATGAGGCAGGGATTGTTCTTCTGACGGCGGTTGAGGATCTGCACGACGCGCTCCGTTTCGACCTCGCGGCCGACGACCTTGTCCAGCTCACCGGCGCGGGCACGGCCCGTGAGGCTCAGGCAGTAGGTATCGAGGAACTTGTGTTTCTTCACCTTGGGCTTTTCCGTCTTGCCGTTCTGCGTCTCCTTCGGCTCCTCGCGCGGGGCGACCTCACCCTGATTGCCGAACAGGCGGTTCATGTGCGGGAATGTCGCCGTGCGGCTGCCGATGTCGTCCTCGTCGGTCTCGTCCGGCTCCGGCTGCATCATGGCCATCATCTCGCCGTTGAGATTGTCCAGATCCTCATCCGTGATGCCCATGCGCTCGACGATGTCGTCGACCTGCTTGATCTTCAGCTCGCGGGCGCACTTCAGGCACAGGCCCTCGTTCGTGCTCACGCCGTTTTCGACCTTCGTAATAAAAATCACAGCGATGTTCTTCTTGCATCGGCTGCAGATGGTAGGTTTCATAAGCTCACTCCTCCCGGAAGCAGTCGCGCCTCCGTAAAAGTCCCGCCTTGCGGGCGTTTTCCTGCTTACGGCAGGAACAGGCTTGCCGTTCCGGTACCGGCCAGCAGGGCCGTTCCGTCCGAACGGGCAAGAATGCAGACGGCCGTGCCGTCCTGCTCCGTCTCGGCGACGGGCTCCAGCGCGCTCGTGTAGAGCAGCGCTTTTTCAGCCGTCAGAATGCCGACATAGCTGCCGCAGGCCGAAAGGCTGACCGGCATGAAGCTCAGCGACAACTGCGCCAGAACGCTGCCGTCCGGCTGCAGCGTGATGAGCTCTGCGCGGCTGGAGGTCTCATAGGGATCGACCAGCACGGTCACAAAGCCGTCTCCGCCGAAGTGATAGTCGGCGATGCGGCCGTTCTCCGCGACATAAGCGCCGCGCTCCGTGCCGTCTGCCGCAAAGAACCGGACCCTGTCCTCCGAAACGGCGCAGACGACGCTGTCCGTCACGAAGGCGATATCATAGGGCATCTCCGAGCCGAGTGCGCACTCGGCGGCAATTTCCTCGCTGTCCGTGCGATAGAGCTGCAGCGAGGCAGAAAATGTGATGTCCGCCTGCCCGAGCGCGACCGCCGCTGCATGGCTGCCGTCCGGCGAGACGGCGCAGGCGCTGAGATAATGCGACTTTGTGCTGCGCTTATACAGCAGGCTGCCGTTCGGGTCATAGACCTGCAGCAGCGAGCGGCCGCTGTCCCCTGCCGTCAGCATGGCGCTGTAGCCGCCGGAGGACAGGTCGGCATCAAAGATCGTCTGTTCCGGGGTCTGCGAAAAGACGGCGCTGCCGCTCTTGTCCAGAACGGTCAGGTAGTTCCCGCCCGCGTCATAGCACAGCAGGCGGTCCTGCCCTGTGCAGATGACGGGAGCGGTCATGGCATGCTGCTCGGAGCCGAGCTGCTTGCCCTCCTCGGAAAACAGGGTCACGCTGCTTCCGGTGGCAACGCCGAGACCGCCGTTCAGCTGGCCATAGGCCGTATTGCCGAGGGTTTCAAAGCTGACGGAGCCGTAGTTTTCCCCGTTTTTCCCAAGATAGCGCAGCGAGCGCTTCAGCCCGTCGAGCACATGGGTCTTCGTCAGCAGGAAGCCTGCGAGAAGCGCCAGAACGATCAGCACAGCCAGCAGATAGAGCGGCCAGCGGCGGCGCGGCTTCTGCGGCTCCGGATCCGGGACAGGCTTGATATGGTCAGGCATCGAACGCCACCTCCCCGTCGTCATACCAAAGGTGCGTCATGTACAGGCCGCCGGGCGGCACGGTCGGACCGGCAGCGGTACGGTTGCCGCTCTCCAGAATGCGGCCGATGTCCTGCGGGCGGATTTTTCCCTCCGCAGCGTAGACGACCGTTCCAGTCATGGCGCGCACCATATTGTAGAGAAATCCGTTTGCGCACACGCGCAGGAGAATCAGCTCTCCCCTGCGCTCCACGTCGAAATAATACACCGTGCGGACCGTGGACTTCACGTCCGTTCCGACGGAGCGGACGGCAGCGAAATCATGCGTTCCGACGAACTGCGCGGCGGCCTCCTGCATGACGGCTTCATCCAGATGCTTGGGATAGAACCATGCCCGGTTCACAAAGAACGGGTCGCGGATGCGGGAGTTATAGATCTGATAGGTATATTCCTTCCGCACGCAGGAGCCGATGGCGTTGAAGCCCAGCGGGACCTCCCGCGCGCCGGTCACGACGATGTCGGCGGGCAGATGCGTGTTGAGCGCATAGGCCACGCGGTCGACGGGGATGCGGGACTCCGTGCGGAAATTGGCCACATAGGTGCGCGCGTGGACCCCGGCGTCCGTCCGGCCGCAGCCGGTCATATGCACCGGATGGCCGACGACATCCGCCGCGGCCTCCTCCAGCGTCTGCGCGACGGAGCAGGCGTTTTTCTGCACCTGCCAGCCGTGATAGGCCGTTCCGTCATATTTCAGAAAGAGTGCGAGATTCCGCATGCTTCCTCCCAGCCGTTACAGTCCATAGCTCCGCAGGACGATGACGCCGGCCAGCACGGCAGCGCCGAGGGCAAACGTCAGAATATCGCGGAGCTGAAAGCGGAGCTGCTTCAGCTTCGTGCGGCCGGAGCCGCCGCGGTAGCAGCGGCACTCCATGGCCGTGGCCAGCTCGTCGGCGCGCCGGAACGCGCTGATGAACAGCGGCACGAGGATCGGCACAAGGGCCTTTGCGCGGTGGAACAGATTTCCCGTTTCAAAATCCGCGCCACGGGCCTTCTGGGCCGAAATGATCTTATCCGTCTCCTCGATGAGCGTCGGGATGAAGCGCAGGGCAATGCTCATCATGAGAGCCAGCTCGTGCACCGGGAAATGGATGGCCTTCAGCGGCGAGAGCAGGGACTCCAGACCGTCTGTCAGCGCGATGGGAGACGTCGTGTAGGTCAGAAGGAACGTGCCCGTCACGAGCATGACGATGCGCAGCACCAGGAAGCCCGCGTTGACAAGGCCCTCCCTCGTGATCTTAAAGATCCAGAACTGCACCAGCACATCGCCCTTGGTATAAAATACGTTGATGATAGCGGTAAAAATGATGATAAACAGCAGCGGCTTCAGGCCCTTGAACAGTGCGCGCGGACGAATGCGTGACAGCGCGACTGCGGTGACAAGAAACACGAGCATGACTGCGTAGGAAATGACCCACTTTGCAAGGAACAGCGCCACGATGTAGACGATGACCATCAGCAGCTTTGTGCGCGGGTCAAGCCGGTGGACGACGGTGTCGCCGGGAAAATACTGGCCGAGTGTGATGTCTTTAAGCATGGGCACGGCCCTCCAGCAGCGCGCGGAGCTGCGGCACAGCCTGCTCCACGGTAAAGGTCGTCGGGTCAACGTCCACGCCCAGCTCCCGCAGGCGCAGGAACAGCGCCGTGACCTGCGGCACGGACAGGCCGATCTCTGCCAGACGCGCCGCATGGGAGAACACCTCGCGCGGCGTGCCGGACATCTCGATCGTTCCCTCGTTCAGGACGAGCATACGGTCGGCCAGCTGCGCGACCTCATCCATGGAATGCGTGACCATGAGGATGGTGGCGTGCGTCGCCTTCTGATAGTCACGGATATTGCCGAGGATGCTGGCGCAGCCTGCGGGGTCCAGCCCGGCTGTCGGCTCGTCAAAAATGACGACCTCCGGCTCCATGGCGATGACGCCCGCAATGGCGACGCGTCGCTTCTGCCCGCCGGAGAGGTCGAACGGCGACTTTTCCAGCAGGGACTCGTCCACGCCCGCGAATCCGGCCGCGCGCAGCACGCGCGTACGGATCTCCTCTTCACTCAGGCCCATGTTCTTCGGACCAAACGCGATATCGCGGTAAACGGTCTCTTCAAACAGCTGATACTCCGGATACTGGAACACCAGCCCGACACGGAAGCGGCTCTCCCGCGTTGTTTTCTTGTCCTGCCAGATGTTCGTCCCGTCCAGCAGGATCTCGCCGGACGTCGGGCGCAGCAGGCCGTTCAGATGCTGGATGAGCGTCGATTTGCCGGAGCCGGTGTGCCCGATGATGCCGAGGAACTCCCCCTTTTCCACGGAGAAGCTCATGTGCTTGACGGCATCGTGCTGAAACGGCGTTCCGGCGCTGTAGGTATGCGAGAGGTCTCTGACCTCGATGGTTGCGGCCAATGGTCTTTCCTCCAAATCGTTTGTCAGGTCTTCGCCCCGATCGCGGCAAGAAGTACCTGCGCACATTCCTCCGTGGAAAGCGCGTCGAGCGGCAGGTCAAAGCCCGCCTGATTCAGCGCATAGAGCACCTTCGTCGTCGCCGGTACGGTCAGGCCTACGGATTCCAGCAGTTCGACCTGCGGGAAGACCTCCTTCGGTGTTCCGTCCGCGAGAATGCGCCCCGCGTCCATAACGATCACGCGCTGGGCGCGGATCGCTTCGGTCATATGATGGGTGATGAGCACCACGGTGATGCCCATTTCCCGGTTCAGGCGCTCGATGGTCGAAATGACCTCCTCGCGCCCGTGGGGGTCGAGCATGGCGGTCGGCTCATCGAGTACGATGCAGCGCGGCCGCATGGCGATGACTCCCGCGATGGCCACGCGCTGCTTCTGCCCGCCGGAGAGCAGGTGCGGCGCGTGCAGACGGTAGTCATACATCCCGACGAGCTTCAGTGCCTCGTCCACGCGTCTGCGGATTTCCTCCGAGGGAACGCCGAGGTTCTCCGGCGCAAAGGCAACATCCTCTTCTACGACGTTGGCGACCATCTGATTATCGGGATTCTGGAACACCATGCCGACCGTGCGGCGGATGTCGACCAAAAGAGACTCGTCGGACGTGTCCATGCCGAATACCTGCACACTGCCGCCCTCCGGCAGGAGGACCGCGTTAAAATGCTTTGCCAGCGTGGATTTGCCGCAGCCGTTGTGGCCGAGGACGGCGACAAAGCTGCCCTCCTCGATGGATAAATTTAGATCGTCAAAAACCGTGACGCCGCCGCTTTCGCTCTGGGCGTCATAGGAGAACTTCAAATGTTCTGTCCGGATGGCCTCGGTCATGCTCTGCCCTCTCTTGTCCAGCGCCCTGTTGCGCCGCACGGGAGCACAAGGCCGGAATCGGTCACGGGAAGGCCAAGCTCATCCGAGACCGTCCCGCCGCCGAAGCGCGGCGTTACCACGCTGTCGAGGAGGCATGTCAGAACGGACGGCGCGAGGCCTGTCGTGTAGGAATTGATGATGAAAAACAGCGGATCGTCCGACAGCACGCCGGAGACGAGCTTCAGGAACGGGAAAAGGTCCTTTTCAAGCTTCCAGATCTCGCCGGACGGGCCGCGCCCGTAGGACGGCGGGTCCATGATGACGGCGTCGTAGCGGCGGCCGCGCTTGATCTCGCGCTCGACGAACTTGGCGCAGTCGTCGATGATCCAGCGGATGGGGGCGCCGGACAGACCGGAGGCAGCCGCATTTTCGCGGGCCCAGGCGACCATGCCCTTTGCGGCGTCCACATGGCAGACGGATGCGCCTGCCGCAGCGGCTGCGAGTGTCGCGCCTCCGGTGTAGGCAAACAGGTTCAGCACGCTGACGGGCCGCCCCGCGCGGCGGATCTGGTCATCGATAAAATCCCAGTTTGCCGCCTGCTCCGGGAACACGCCCGTGTGCTTGAAGTTCATCGGCTTGACCTGGAACGTCAGCTCACGGTAATGAATGCACCAGTGCTCCGGCAGATGGTGCGCGGACCAGTGTCCGCCGCCGGTGCTCGAGCGGGCATAGCGCGCGTCAAAGCGCTTCCAGCGCGGGTCCTGCCGCGGCGTGCTCCAGATGACCTGAGGGTCCGGCCGCACGAGATAGAAGCTGCCCCAGCGCTCGAGCTTTTCTCCGTCGGAGGTATCGAGCACCTCATAATCCTTCCATTGATCGGCTTTCCACATGGGCTTTCAGCTCCTGTCTGTCTTTTTGCGGGCTGCGGGCATCGGTGTGCGTGCGGGCGTGGGCGGCTCAGTCGATTCCGTCGGTTCCGTCGGCTCCGTCGGGAGCGTCGGATCGGTCGGGCCCTCCGTCGGCTCGGTCGGCTTAACGGATTCAGCAGTGTGGATGGTGCAGACCTGCTCCTTATCCTCGGGATTGTAGACGAAGTCTGCATCCTTGTTGACTTTCCAATTCTTATTATAAATCAGCTTGCCGACTTCTTCAACCGTATTTCCATCGGCCTTTTCACAGTATTCGTTGGCAATTTTGCCGCTTTCCTTGCAGATTTTGACCATAGTATGGCAGGTGCACTCCTTTGTGGGCGCATCTTCATAGAACAGACGCACCGTCACAACGCGGTTGCTGCCATTCTCGCGCACGTCCTTCTTGCAGGCCTCGATGGGCTTGCCGCCACAGTCAGCGCATACGGAATAGTAGCCGACGTTCTCGGGCTGCGAGAATGAGGCGGACTCCAGACCTTCGTGCAGCGGACGCATGACCTGATTCCACATGGAAATGGCGGGGTTCGTCCAGTCACCGTCGAGAATGATCTGCTCCGGCTCGTCATAACCGCACCAGACGACGGCCGTGTAGTACGGCGTGTAGCCCGCAAACCAGCGTGTCTGGTTGTCGTTGGACGTACCGGTCTTACCGGCTACGGCGATGTTGTCCATGGCCGCGGCGGAGCCGGTACCGGCAAGCACGGCATTCTGCAGCATATAGTTGATATAGAAGTCGGCCTTCTCGCCGATGGCGGTGTGGCTCTCCTGTGCATTGTCGAGGATGACCTTTCCCTCGGGGTCGACGACCTTTGTGAACGTGCGGGCCTCGCGGAACGTGCCGCCGTTCGGGAAGGTGCCGTAGGCCTGCGTCATCTCGCGCACGGTGACGCCGCGCGTGAGCTGGCCGAGGCCGAGCGGAGCAAGGGCGATATCCGTATAGGAGTGGTCGCCGATCTGCAGCTCGTCCACGAGGGTCGTAAAGCCGAGCTTCTGCGTCAGGAACTGGTAGCTGTTCTCCACGCCGAGGTCATTGAGGACCTTGACGGAGATGGTGTTGAGCGAACGCGTCAGACCGCGCAGCACATTGCAAAGGCCGCTGTAGGTTCTGGCATCGTTTTGCGGCCAGTTGCGGTCTTCGTTCAGCGGAGAGTCCTCGTAGACCGTCGCGGGCGTAATGATCCCGGCGTCCAGCGCGGGCGCATAGACTGCCACAGGCTTGAATGACGAGCCCGCAGGCTGCTTGCTCTGCGTGGCGCGGTTGAGCGTCAGGCTGCCGCCCTTGTCGCCGACACCGCCCGCCATGGCGACGATGTCGCCGGTCTTGTTGTCCGTCACAACGATGGCGGACTGCAGCTGCTGAACGCTCACGGTCTTCGGCACGTTGTCAAGGTTCTCGTAGACCTTGTCCACAATAGCCTGGACCTCGGGATCGATCGTTGCATAGATCTTATAGCCGCCCGTCAGGAGCTTCTGCTCTGCGGCAAGCTCACTGTAGCCGTAGCGCTCCACAAGCGCATCAACGACATCGCGCCATACCGTATCGACAAAATAAGAGTAATAGTGGTTCTTGTCGACGGCGTTGTTCACCTCGCCGCACTGCGGGCAGAAATACTCGCCGTCCGTCTCCGTGTACTCCGCGCGCGTACCGGTGAAGCCGCAGCTCGCACAGGTGTATTCCTCCTCGTCATACGTTCCGTTGCGGAAGACCATTTCCTGATCGACGGCGGCCTGATAGGCCTCCTCCGTCTCAATATAGCCCTGAGCGTACATTTCCTTCAGGATCGTGAGCTGACGCTCGCGGTTGTTCTCCTCGCGGATATAGGGATCGTAGAGCGAGGGATTGTTCGTGATGGCGATGAGGCTGGCGCACTCGGCCGTCGTCAGGTCGGAGACCTTCTTGCCAAAGTAGACGCGCGCCGCACTCTGGACACCGTAGCAGCCCTCACCGAGGTAGATCGTGTTGAGATACCACTCCATGATCTCGGACTTCGTATAGCGCTTTTCGACCTCCAGGGCGCGGAAGATCTCCTGTACCTTGCGGTCGACCGTGACCTCATCCTCCTGTGACAGGTTCTTGATGAGCTGCTGTGTGATAGTCGAGCCGCCGAACGATGAGCTGCCGCCCGCAAAGCCCTTCACGGCTGCCAGTGTGCGGATCCAGTCCACGCCCTTGTGCGTGGGGAAGCGCTTGTCCTCGATGGAAATGGCCGCGTGGACGAGATCAAGGGGAATATCGTCATAGGAGACCCAAATGCGGTTCTCCGTGCCATAAAGCTGCTGCAGCTCACGGTATTCCCCCGTCTTGGGGTCGGTATAATAGATGATCGAGGTCTGCGCCAGCGAGATATTGTCCAGCTCCAGCCCTTCGGCATATTCCTCGGCCTTCGGGATGATATCCAGCTCGACATAGCTCTTGAATTTCGACAGGAAGATCGAACCGGCGATCGCAGCGATGAGCGCGACGGTGCCAACGGCGATCAACAGCACAAGGATGATCTTGCCCAACACGTCGAGCACGGTCCGCGTGATGCGCCAGGCCAGATGCGGCTGCTTTTCCTGCTTCGGTTGTCTTGCCATGACAATTCCTCCGTTCTTCGGGAAGCGCCGCATCCTACGGACAGGCGCAAAAATCCATGATCCTTCATTCTCTATTTTTTAATTATATCATGCCTGTCAATCACTCCGGCACATTCCGAATGAAAATTTTCTGCGGCAGGATTTCTCTGCTTGTAGATACGCAACGAGACTTTTTACGGTGGCTGAAAGGGCAGAAAACGGATTTTCCGGCGGTTCGTCAGATTTCCACTTGATTTTCCCGGCAGCAGCGGTTAAAATAAAGCCAGACAGACAGGAGGTGCCCCATGGAGCAGCAATACGGAAGCGACTTTATTTCGATCACGGATGAGGACGGCAAGGAATACGAGCTGGAGATCCTCTCGACCATCGAATACCAGGGCGCGGAATATCTTGCCCTTGTCCCCGCAGAGGAGGACGAAGCGAGCAAGGAGCTCGAGGTCAGCATCCTGAAGTCCGTCACGGAGGACGGCGAGGACCTACTCGTTGCCGTGGAAGACGAAGATGAGCTGGCTGCCGTCTACGATCTGCTGATGCAGTCCCTCTATGAGGACGAAGAGGAAGCAGAAGACGAGGAAGAATGACCGCCCTTTCTCATAATTAAATAGTCATCAAGCAAGATCCCTGCTTGGTGCGTGATAGTTCCCTTTAAACCCACATCATTTTTTCGGGACGCCGGACGTTCGCTTCGGATTGCAGGCCTCCCGTCCTGGCTCTGACCGTGGATGGAAGTTGGAAGCAGCTAAGAATCGGAGAGGCGACCCACCTGCCCGTTTCGTGCAGGTTATAAACGGAGCTACACGGCCAAAGCGGGGATTTTGTGCGTCTTCCCAGCATTTCTCTGGCATTATCGCGCAGAGCGGTATCATTTTCTTAACGAGTTTGTTAAGAAACAGAAACTTTTTTCGTCAAATTTCCAGAATGCTCTTGCAACAAGCGCAAATCCTTAGTATAATAAGACCTGTTATTTTCCGGGGCGTGCGCCCCGCGATTCCCACGAATGAGAGGTAAACAGACTATGAGTGCATCCCGCGAGCGCAAAAAGCGCATGGTAGAGTCGGAGCAGGCCGCTCCGCAGCAGGCAAAGAAGACCAAGAAGAAGCTCTCTGAGGGCTGGATCTTTGCCATTATCGTCATTCTGATCCCCGTGATCGTTTTCGGCGTCATCTTCGGCGTGCAGGCATCCTGGCGCAATGCGACCGTTGTGTCTGTCGGCGATCATAAGGTCTCCACGACGGAATTCAACTATTTCTATCGCGGCGCACTGAATTCGATCTACAGCACCTACGGCAGCTACATCTCCCTGCTCGGCATCGACACGAGCACCCCGCTCGACGAGCAGAGCTATGCCGGCAGCGACGAGTATGACACCTGGGCCGATTTCCTGGCGGACAGCGCCAAGACCTCTGCTGTGGATGCCTACACCGTCTATGACAAGGCCGTCGAGGCAGGCTTCTCCCTGAGCGACGACGACAAGGCCTCCATCGACAATGAGATCAACACCCTGAAGACCTATGCCGGCATCTACAGCATGGATCTGGATGAGTACATCGAGGCCATGTTCGGCAAGGGCTGCAACGAGAAGAATTATCGCCACTATCTTGAGGTCTCCAAGCTGCACGACGCTTACATTGAGTCCCTGACCTATACGGAAGACGAGCGCAACGCCCGCTATGAGCAGGACACGACCGAGTTCGACACCGTCACCTATTACAGCTACGCCGTCAAGGCCTCCGATTTTGAGACGAAGTCCGACAGCAGCACTGACAGCACCGAGGCCACGACCTCCACGGAGCCGTCCGAGGAAGCCATTGCCGCCGCCCGTGAGGCTGCCAACGCCATGGTCTCCGATTTCAAGACCGATGACGAGAATGTCTCCGTCATGACGGAGCGCTCCAAGAGCGAGGTCACGTCCTCCATCTCCGAGGATGCCGCCAACTGGCTCTACACCGAGGCGAAGCCCGGCGAGGCGAAGCTCTTTGAGAAGGACAACACGTTCTATGTCCTCCAGCTCACGAGCATCAATGACAACAACTACCAGACCGTCAATGCTCTCCAGCTCTATATTGCGAAGGACGCCGACGATAAGGAATACAAGGACGGCGAGAAGACCTCCGAGGAGCGCGTCTCCGAGCTTGAGGCTGCCCTGAAGGAGGATTCCTCCGAGGAGAAGTTCCGCGAGTACATCAAGACCTATGCGGACAACACGTCTTCCTACACCATCACGAACGGCGCGCACCGCAGCATCACGCCGGAAGTCGCCCGCACCTGGCTGTTCGATTCCAGCCGCAAGGCCGGCGACACGAAGGAATTCGTCGATGACAACGGCGGCACCTATGTGTTCTTCTTCCAGGACTTCGCCGAGACCTACCGCGACCTGCTCGTCACGAACAAGCTGAAGACCGAGTGGTACGACGAGGTCACCTCTGCCGCGACCTACACCTATGATGCAGACGCCGCCAAGCACGCAAATCTCGGCCTGACGATCGCCAACATCTACGGCAGCTCCTCCAGCAGCAACTAATACTGATTCCTGATTAAAATATTTCATCAGGAATCCCGTGTGCTACGCACACTCGCATCGTGCTGACGCACGCTGCGCCGTCTCATGCAGAATCTGACGCGCCCTCGGCGCTATAAAAAGCTTTTAAAGCTTTTTATCAGATTCTAGTATAAACGCACATAAAACCAGCCCGCAGCGGAAACACTTCCGTTGCGGGCTTTTTCTGTCCCGATTTGAATCATCCGGAGGGATCGCGAATGCAGAAACGAGGAACATGGCTTCGGGCCGGGCTGACCGGCGCGGCGGCCGGGGCAGTAAACGGTTTATTCGGCGCCGGAGGCGGCATGCTGCTGCTTCCCCTGCTCCATCGCCTGACCGATCTGCGGGAGCATGAGGCCTTTGCCTGCAGCGTCTGCACGATGCTGCCGCTGTCCGTCGTTTCTCTTGTTGTCTACTGGCTGCGCGGCGGTGAATTTCTGACTGCGGCCCTCCCCTATCTTGCGGGCGGCGCGCTGGGCGGCATCGCGGCAGGACTCCTGCTGCGCCGCCTGTCCGCCGTGTGGCTGCACCGCGCGCTCGGCGCGCTGATCGTTTGGGGCGGACTGCGCCTCCTGCTGCGATGAATGCGTGGTGGGCCGCAGCTCTCGCAGGCGCAGTCTGCGGCCTGCTCTCCGGCCTCGGCATCGGCGGCGGCACGCTGCTCATGGTCTGGATGACCGGCGTTGCAGCCCTCCCGCAGCAGACCGCGCAGGGCATTAATCTGCTGTATTTTCTGCCGTCGGCTGCCTGCGCGCTGTTCTTTCATATTCGCAACAGGCTGATCCGCTGGGATATCGTGCTCCCGGCCGCATTGGGCGGCTGCGTGACTGCGGCGATCGCCGCATGGATCGCCACGGGGCTGGACGTCTCGCTGCTGCGCCGCCTGTTCGGCGGCTTTCTGCTGCTCACCGGCCTGCGCGAGCTGTTTTTCCATCAGCAGCGCGACAAGAACGCCAGATAGCCCTCGAGGATCAGCGAGGCGGCGACGGCGTCGACGGTATTTTTGCGCTTTTTCCCGTGATAATTGCAGTCGCTCAGGATCTGGTGTGCCTCAACGGTCGTCCGCCGTTCGTCCCAGAGCACGACCTCCATGCCGCAGGCAGCCTGGATCGTGGCGGCCATCTCGCGGTACAGCGCCGCGCGCGGGCCCTCCGTGCCGTCCATATTGCGCGGGAATCCCATCACGAGCCGCTCCGCGCCGCTCTCCTGCACAAGTGCGGCAATTGCTTCCGCTGTCTGCTGCGGGCGGCGGCTGTGGATGACGGTCGTGCGGCCGACGATGCTGCCGCTCGCATCGGAAATGGCGATCCCCGTCCGGGCGTCGCCGTAGTCAATGGCAAGAACTCTCATGGTGCCTCCGTGGTTTTTTACTTTACCAACACTGCACAATTGCAGCTTCAGCCTACGCCGGATATTTTTCGCCGATTCATCGGCTTGAAAAGGTTGAGGGACACAAAGTACATCTGCGCCTTTCAAGTCTTGTCTCGACAAAAAATTTCTCGGAGTTCTCTTGCTGAATTATGCGGTGCTTTTCTTTCATTATAGCATGCTTTTACGTACAGGACAAGGGAAATCAACCTGGCTGGAAGTTTCTTTCGATTCCGCTTCAAATCAGCATTGGCTTTATCTTCAAACTATGCTAAAATAAGAGAAAAGGCGGCGCTTCCCGCGCTGGACAAAGGAGGAACCCGCATGGCTTCCCTGCTCATTCGCGATCTTGACACCGTGGTCACCTGCGACGATGCGGACAGCGTGCTCCGGCACGTCGACCTGTACTGCGAGGACGGACGTATCCGCGCCATCGGCCCTGATCTTGCCGTTCAGGCCGACGAGGTGCTGGACGGCTCCCATCTGCTGTGCTATCCCGGCCTCATTAATACGCACCACCATCTTTATCAGCAGTTCTCGCGCAATCTGCCGGAGGTACAGAATCTTGAACTGTTCCCCTGGCTCAAGGCGCTCTATGAGATCTGGAAAAACCTCGATACCGAGGTCGTGCACGCTTCCTCGCTGACCGGCATGGGCGAGCTGATGAAAAACGGCTGCACGACCTGCTTCGATCACCACTATGTCTTCCCTGCTGGGTGCGGTGATCTGCTCGGCGCGCAGTTTGCGGCGGCCGACGAGCTCGGCATGCGCATGGTCGCCTCGCGCGGCAGCATGGACCTGTCCGTGAAGGACGGCGGCCTGCCGCCCGACAGCGTCGTGCAGAGCGTGGACGCCATTCTGGAGGACAGCGCCGCGCTGATCGAGCGCTGGCACGATCCGTCCTATGGCTCCATGCGGCAGATCGCGCTGGCTCCGTGCTCGCCGTTCTCCGTTTCGCGTGAGCTGCTGCTGCAGAGTGCGAAGCTGGCGCGGCAGTATCATGTCCGCCTGCACACGCACCTTGCCGAGACGAAGGACGAGGAGCGCTACACCCTTGACCGCTACGGCCTGCGTCCGCTTGCCTATCTCGAGTCGCTCGGCTGGGTCGGCCCGGATGTCTGGTTCGCGCACGGCATCCACTTTACAGACGCGGAGCTCGACCTTCTCGCAGAGACCGGAACGGGCGTGGCGCACTGCCCCGTTTCCAACATGAAGCTCTCCTCCGGCGTGGCGCGCATCCCCGAGATGCTGCAGCGCGGCATCCACGTCGGCCTTGCCGTCGACGGCTCGGCCTCACAGGACGGCTCCGATCTGCTAGAGGAGATCCGCATCTGCTATCTGCTCCATCGCCTGCATTCCTCTGCCGCTGCGCCGAGCGGCTACGACGTGCTGAAGCTCGCCACGCGCGGCTCCGCCTCCCTGCTCGGGCGTGAGGACATCGGCTGTCTTGCGGTCGGCAAGTGCGCGGACCTGTTCCTCGTCGATTCTCGGCGGCTCGAGCTCGTCGGCGCGTGCTATGATCCCAAAAACGTCTTCGGCACGGTCGGCCTGCGCGCCCCGGTGGACTACACCGTGGTCAACGGCTGCATCACCGTCGCGCACGGCAAACTGACCGGCATCGATGAGGCAAAAACAGCCGAGAATGCCCGCCATGTCTGCGACCGCTACCTCGGCAAAAACTGATCCCGAAACAAACGCTCCCCTCCCGGAAATGCGGGAAGGGAGCGATTTTTATACGGACAGCTCTGTCCAGAAATCCAGACTGCGGAAAAACAGCGTCAAGGCCAGCAGATCGGCGCTGCCGCCGGGGCTGAGGTTGCGGCGCGTCATTTCGGCGTCCAGTGCCGTGAGCTCGGCCTCCCACTGCGCCTGTGGGAGCCGGAGAATGCGCTCCGCTTCATTTTGCGCAAAGGCCAGACCGGCCTCTCCGCCGCGGTAGAGCAGGTTGCTGTCAGACAGATGCGCCATGCTCCACAGCAGCACACCGAGCGGTGGCTGGCTGCGCGTGGCCTGCAGCAGGGCCTGCAGTGAAGGAAAGCCATCCATGGCCTCCTCACGCGCACCGGGGCGGCCGTAGCGCCGCCGGACCTGCGAGCCATGCGTTCCGACAGGCGGAGCCAGCGCTGCGGCATCGGCTGCGGCAAGCGAAAATATGGACTCCTGCGCGCCGCTCAGATGCCTGCCCATCGCCGCCAGCAGCAGCGAGAGCGCATACAGCGCGCCCTTGTGCGTGTTCACGCCGCCGGTCGCCTGCAGCATCTCTGCCTCTGCCTGCCGTCCTGCATTCTGCAGCTGCGCAGGTGCAGCGCCGTCCAGCCCGAGGCGGACCATCCGGCAAAACCACGGCCGGAGCGTCTCTGCGCTGCGGAGCATGAGCAGAAGGTCCATATCCGTGTGTGCGCCATTCGTGCGTGCGTCGACAAGGCCGGGCTTCGGGGAAAGCGCCGCCTCCTCGCGAAGGGCATCCGCCGCAAGATCGCCGAGCGTTGTGCAGGCAAATTCTGCGAGCCTGCGGGCCGTCTCGGCGCAGATGGCATCCAGCCCATGCGCGCGGCTGCGGGAGCAGGCCGCAACGGGTCCGCCGCAGACGAGGCAGCGGCGCATTTCCGGCCGCGAGAGCTTTTCTCCCGCGGCATCCAGCACATCCAGATCGTAGAGCCGCCCGACCTCCGTCGACTCCAGCTCCATGCAGACGTCCTTGAGCACCTGCGCCGGGCGGTCATATACCAGCAGGGCCTCGCAGCCGGTCACGGCCTCCGTCAGGCAGCATGACACCGGCGCCCCGAGACGCTTTGTGAGGGCCGTCACACCCGCCTGAAAGGCAAAGCGCGACAGCGGCGTATCCTTGACCGGCCCTGCCATATTCATCGTGAACGAAACGAGCGGCAGGCCATACTGCGCAAGCAGCCGCTGCTGCCGCCCGGCCCGGTTTTCACGGGCAAGGAGCACCTGCTCCAAAGAGACTTCGACAGGCTTCATAGGTTGTTTTGGGGACCAGCGCGCGCACGGCGGCGAGATCGCCCTCCTGCAGGCGCGCACGGACTGTGGTGGCGGAGATCGCGCTCAGACGCGGGATCTCCGTAACGTGGATGCCATAGGCGGGCAGAATGGCCTGCATACGGCGGTTATACTGCGCCGTGACGGCGCACGTCGGCTCCTGACCGACAAAGCGCTCCGTGATATGGAGCGCGGGCGCGATCGCGCTGCCGAACAGCGTCAGGTCGAGATCGCATTTTGCCTCCGGCGCGCGGGCCTGATCCTTGAGGAAATAGGCCGGGAACGTCGCGGGGCTGATGAGATAGTCGGCGCCGGGATAGGCCCGGACATTCGGCAGATCGGCAGTTCCCTCGCGCACCAGCCGCAGGCGCAGCTCCGGTGGGAACAGGCTGTCCGTGTCGCTGAGGACAAAGACAAGGACCTGCGCGCAGCGCGCGGCGGCATAGGCAATGAGATGCCGGTGCCCCAGTGTGAACGGGTTGGCATGGCAGACGATGCTACCGACCGGCCGCTCCGGCCCGACCGGGATACCGGACAGAAAACGGCGCAGCCCGCCGCGGCCATGCTCCATCATCAGCATGTCCGCCGTCTGCGCCAGCGGCGTAAAGCCGAGCGAGCGGAACAGGCCGCTCTTTCCCGGCGCGGTAAACAGGAACGGGTGCGGCATGCCGTGGGCAGTTGCGTCCTGCAGCAGGGCCGAGACGACCTCGGCGCAGGCTCCGCCGCCCTCGGCCTCCGGCGAGACGGCGATCTGGCGCAGGACCTTGCCGCTGCGGGTGCCGCAGGCGAGGAGCGCACCGTCGTCTGCCAGCAGCAGCGCCGTGCACTCCCCCGCCTCCTCGAGCCGCAGCCCGGCCCCGGTCAGCAGGCGCGCATGGGCAGCCTGCAGACCGGGCGGGACAGCGGTGCAAAGCAGCAGATCAGGCATCCTCGTCGATCTGGCGGATGACGTCGATGATCGTATTGTCGCGATACATCACGACGCCGACGACGCGGTCCTTATAGCGGATCGGCTCCGGCACGCCGACGATCTTTTCGGCGCGCTGCTGGAGCTGCTCGATGGTAAAGACGTGCAGTCCGGCCTTCTCAAGCTTCTCCTTCACGTCGGGGCGGCGCGGATTGACGGCAATGCCCTGATCCGTCACGACGACGTCCACGGCGTCGCCGGGCGTGACGACCGTGTTGACGTGCTTCACGATGGTCGGGATACGGCCGCGCGTCAGCGGAGCGACAACGACGGACAGGCTCGCGCCCTCGGCCGTGTCGGGGTGGCCGCCGATAGCGCCGCGGATGACGCCGTCCGATCCGGTCAGAACGTTGACATTGAAGTCCGTGTCGATCTCCAGCGCAGAGAGCACAACAAAGTCCAGCTGATCGACGGCGGAGTCCACGAGATAGCTCGCGTAATACGTTGCGCCGATCTGGTGGTGGAAGTGGTTGTTTTTCAGGGACTTGGCTGCGTCGAGATCGAAGCTCTGCACGTCGAGAATACGGTCGATGAGGCCCTCCTCGTGCATGGCCGTGATCTGGCCGGTGATGCCGCCGAGGGCGAACCGGCAGTGGATACCGCGGTCGAGCATCTTCTGGCGGAGGAAACGCGCCGTGGCAAGCGAAGCACCGCCGGAGCCCATCTGCATGGAGAAGCCGTCATAGAGGTAGCCCGCCGCGTCGATGACATTGGCGGCATTGCGGGCGATGAGCAGCTCCTTCGGGTCCTTCGTGTAGCGCGTTGCGCCGGACATGATGCCCTTCGGGTCGCCGATGTCGTCCGTGACGACGACGTAGTCGACCTCGTCCTCCGGAATGGCCCAGGGAGCGTTCGGATAGGCGACGAGATGGTTCGTGATGATCACGACCTCGTCGGCATAGGCGGCGTCCGGGCGGGCGTAGCCCAGCGAGCCGCAGGCAATGCCCTCGTCGTCATCACGGCTGTAACCGTTGGCATTGCCGTAGGGGTCGCAAGACGGCGCGCCGAGGAAGGCGACGTCGATGTGCAGCTCACCCGTGCGGATGGCAGAGGCGCGCCCGCCGTGAGAGCGGAACACGACCGGGCAATCCATCAGGCCGCGGGAGACGGCCTCCGCCAGCTCGCCGCGCATACCGGACGTTTCGATGTGCGTGATAACGCCGTTCTGAATGTGGCGGATGAGCGGAGCGTGAATGGCTGAAAGCGACGAAGCTGCGAGCTTAAGATCATGGAAGCCCATTTCTGCAAGCTTATCGAGCACCATATTGACGATATGGTCGCCGTTGCGGAAATGGTGGTGGAAGCTGATGGTCATGCCGTCGCGCAGGCCCGTCAGGCGAATGGCATCCTCCAGCGAGGGGACGACCTTGTTCTGGTGGTGATAGCGGTCGGCAAACGTCTCGGTGACGCGCTTGCCCACGCCGTGATATTCTCCGTGGTGCGCGATCTCGTCCAGATGCGGAATTTGATGCAGGTCCGGCATGTCAAATCTCCTCCACTTCATCGATCTTGCTGCCCGCCTCATAGAGGTCGAGCAGGCGGCGCGCGCGGGTGACGACCGGCTTGTCGATCATCTTGCCCTTGAGGCTGGCGACGCCGCTGCCGCGGGCGTTGGCCTCCTCAATGGCGGCCATGATGAGGCGCGCTTTGTTCAGATCTTTCTCGCTGGGCATGAAGACGCGGTGCAGCGGCTCGATCTGCCGCGGGTTGATGACGGACTTGCCGTCGAAGCCGAGCTTCTTGATGAGCATTGCCTCGGCGAGGAAGCCCTCCTCGTTGTTGACGTCGGAATAGACGGTGTCCAGCGCGGCGATCCCGGCGGCGCGGGCCGCATTCAGAATCATGCACCGGGCAAACAGCAGCTCAATGCCGTCAGAGCGGGTCGTCTTCAGATCGGTGACGTAGTCCTCCGCACCGAGGGCGATGCCGATGAGACGGTTGCTGGCGCGGGCGATCTCGGCCGCGTTCAGAACGCCGTTTGCGCTCTCAATAGCTGCCATCATGCCGGTCGTGCCGACGGGGATGCCGGACTCGCGCTCGATGCGGGCGATCTCGCGCTCACAGTCGATCACGTCCTGTGCGGAGTCGGTCTTCGGCAGGCGGACGACCTGCACACCGGCGCGCACGACGGCCTCGAGGTCCTCGATGCCGAGGCCGCTCGAAAGATCGTTGATACGGACGACGGTCTCACGCGAGCCGAAATTCAGGGAGCGCAGCGCATTGTAGACGAGCAGACGCGCGGCGTCCTTCTCCGTGTAGGCCACGGAGTCCTCGAGGTCGAACATGATGCTGTCCGCGCCATAGATGTGCGCGTCGCGGATCATGCCGGGGTTATTGCCGGGAACGAACATCATACTGCGGCGCAGTCTGTCTTTGATATACATCACTTGACCTCCCAACGATACGCGGCAGAGCCGGCGCTGCGGAACAGCGCGGCCGTGACCCGCGCGCGGATGGTGCAGTCCAGTGCGCCCTTGTCAACAGCGGTCACGGCGGCGTTTTCCACGCCGTATTCCGTGAGCGTTTCCGTGATGACGCTGCGGATCTGTGCGCCGAATTGCTGCAGAACATTGCTGGTCAGATCGATCTGAATGCCGCCGGCCTCCGCCGGCTCCAGCGTGACCATGATGTCATTGGACTCCATGGTGCCCGCCGTGGCTGCTTTGCGCAAATCCATTGCATAACCCTCCTGCATGAGCCGGTCAGAGACTGGCTTCGAGATTGCCGCGGACGGCGGCGAGGAACGCTGCGGACGTTACGGCATGCGCCTGCACGCCCTCGTCCACGAGGCCGACCAGATCCTTCGTCATCGTGCCCTGATTCAGGGTCGTAAAGCAGGCCTGCTCGAGCTTGCCCGCAAACTGCTCCAGCTCCGTCAGGCCGTCGAGCTGGCCACGCTTGCGCAGGGCGCCCGTCCAGGCGAAGATGGTCGCCATCGGGTTCGTGGAGGTCTCCTCGCCGCGCAGATGGCGGTAATAGTGCTTTGTCACGGTGCCGTGAGCGGCCTCATACTCCGTCGTGCCGTCCGGCGAGACAAGCACGGACGTCATCATGGCAAGGCTGCCGAAGGCCGTGGAGACCATGTCGCTCATGACGTCGCCGTCATAGTTCTTGCAGGCCCAGATGAAGCCGCCCTCGCTGCGGATGACGCGGGCAACGGCGTCGTCGATAAGGGTGTAGAAGTAGGTAATGCCGAGCTCCTCGAACTTCGCGCGGTAGTGCTCGAACTCCTCCTCAAAGACCTTCTTGAACTCGCCGTCATAGATCTTGGCGATGGTGTCCTTCGTGGAGAACCACAGATCCTGCTTCGTATCAATGGCATACTGGAAGCAGGAGCGCGCAAACGAGCGGATGCTCTTTTCCTTGTTGTGGGCGGCCTGCCAGACGGCGGGGCCGTCGACTTTCTGCACGAGAAGCTCCTTCTTCTCGCCGCTCTCGCCGACGAACGTCAGCGTGGCGGAGCCGGGCTCGGTCGTGTAGAGGTCGACCGACTTATACACGTCGCCATAGGCATGACGGGCGATGGTGATGGGCTTTTTCCAGTTCTTTACGACGGGATGGATGGTGTCGATGCAGATGGGCGTGCGGAACACGGTGCCGTCCAGAATGGAGCGGATCGTGCCGTTCGGGCTCTTCCACATTTCGGTGAGCTGCGGATACTCCACCATGCGCTGCTTGTTCGGCGTGATGGTGGCGCATTTGACGGCCACGCCGAGGCGGCGGGTGGCGTTGGCGGCCTCGACCGTCACCTGATCCTTCGTCTCGTTGCGGTGCAGCAGGCCGAGGTCATAATACTCGGTCTTCAGCTCCACAAAGGGCAGGATGAGTTCGTCCTTGATCATCTTCCAAAGGACACGGGTCATCTCGTCGCCGTCCATCTCCACCAGAGGGGTCGTCATTTTGATCTTTTCCACGCTGTTGCTCCTCCTGTCAGTTATGAATGTTATGGATTCAGTCCGCGATGCGCGCGGCGTAATAATTCATCAGGCAGCCGTCCAGAATGATCTCGCGCTCATCCTGCGTCAGGCCGCGGATATGCAGCATCAGGTCCTCAACGGAGCCGTCCTTGCGGATGACCTTCGCGGGGATATCCTCGCGGGCCTCCTCCACGGCGCGGCGGACGTCCGGGACGAATACGCAGTCGCCGTCGGCATAGTCAAACGGGGTGCCCTCGTCGATCGTGAACGGCAGGATGCCCCAGTTGATGCAGTTCGAACGATAGCGCTTCGTCGCATAGCTGTAGCAGATGTTGGCGAAGCCGCCCAGGACCTTCTGACAGGAGGCGGCCTGCTCGCGTGCAGAGCCGTCGCCGGGCTTGTTGGCGAAGACGGCGGAGCCGAACTGCGTCGTTCCGGCCAGTGCGGCAGCGTCGCCGACGGCGGACAGAACAGCCTTCAGGTGCTCCGGCAGCTTGCCCTCGCGCCGCTCGGCCTCCTGTGCGGCGATGTCCTTCGCATGGCCGACATATTCCGGCACGCGGCGGCTGAGCGTAAACTCGGCCAGACGCAGCGGATTCGAACGGTAGGACGACGTCTCGCCGGACGGGATGAGCTCATCGGTCGTCGTGACCGGATCGTGGATGACGGCGGCCAGCTCGACGAGCAGGTTCTCGGTCAGCGGGTACATCTTCGGCCAGTCGGTGATGTTCGGGCCCATGACGAGCTCAACGGAGGGATCGGCCTTGCCGAAGCCGTAGTAAATGCGGTTGTCATAGACCGCACGGTCGAAGTGATAGGGCTGCGGCTCCGCAACATAGTCCATGTCCGTCGCGGGCGTGATGCGGCCACCGTTGGCAGCCGTTGCTGCGATGGAGCGCGCGTCCATGAGGCACACGGCGGCGAACTGGCCCTCGCCGGGCTTCGAGCCCTCGCGGTTCGGGAAGTTGCGCGTCGTATGGCGCAGAGACAGGCCGTTGTTGGCGGGGACGTCGCCTGCGCCGAAGCACGGGCCGCAGAAGCTCGGCTTGATGACCGCGCCGGCCTCGAGCAGCTGTGCCGTCGCGCCGTTGCGCGTGAGCGCAAGCGAAACGGGGACGCTCGTCGGATAGACGTTCAGGCTGAATTCGCCGTTGCCGGTCGAGCCGCCGCGCAGAATGTCTGCAGCCTCGGTGATATTGTCGAACAGGCCGCCGCTGCAGCCCGCGATCACGCCCTGATCTGCCCAGACGCCGCCGTCATGCAGCTTGTCGGTCAGCTTGACATGGGCCTTCGGGAAGCGGCGGGCAGCATCCTGCTCGACCTTCTCCAGCAGCTCCTTCGCATTGGCAAGGAATTCCCGAATGGGATAGGCGTTCGAAGGATGGAACGGAAGGGCGATCATCGGCTCGACCTTGTCCAGCTCGATGGTGATCATCTTGTCATACCAGGCTTCTCTGCCCGGATGCAGCTCGGCATAGTCCTGCGGGCGGCCGTGCGTCTCAAAGAAGCCGCGCGTGATCTCGTCCGTCTCCCAGATGGAGGACAGGCAGGTCGTCTCCGTCGTCATGACGTCGATGCCGTTGCGGAAATCGATGGGCAGATTTGCGATGCCGGGGCCGCAGAACTCCAGCACGCAGTTGTTGACAAAACCGCTGGCGAACGTTTCCTTCACAAGAGAAATGGCAACGTCGTGCGGGCCGACGCCGCGGCGCGGCGCACCGGTCATGTATACGAGAACGACCTTGGGCATGTTGACGTCCCAGGTGTTCTTGAGCAGCTGCTTGGCAAGCTCCGGACCGCCCTCGCCGACTGCCATCGTGCCGAGCGCGCCGTAGCGCGTATGGGAGTCCGAGCCGAGGATCATCGCGCCGCAGCGCGCGAGCTCTTCACGGGCATAGGAATGGATGACGCTCTGGTTGGCGGGCACATAGATGCCGCCATACTTCTTCGCGGCGGACAGGCCGAAGACATGGTCGTCCTCGTTGATGGTGCCGCCGACTGCGCAGAGGCTGTTATGGCAGTTCGTCAGCGCATACGGGATCGGGAATTCCTTCATGCCCGAGGCGCGCGCCTGCTGGATAATACCGACATAGGTGATGTCGTGCGAAACCATGGCATCAAAGCGGATCTTCAGGCGCTCCGGGTCGCCGGACGTGTTGTGCGCCTGCAGGATCTGCCATGCCATGGTCTGCTTTCTCGCTTCGTTTTGGGGAATGGACGCCTTCTCCTCCGGACGGCCGTCTACGAGATAGATGCTGTTCTCATGAAGTTGAATCATAATGCCACCCCTGGTTTTGTTTTGAAAGTATTTTCCGGCCGGCTTCCTCACCGGCAGGAATTTGAATGCCCCGAGGGCGCAAGGCCGCTCGTGGTACGTTTGTAGTGTAGCATATGCGCATGCATTCGTCAAGCGTTGGTTGGAAGAAGCTGGAATACAGGGCTTCTCTTTTTGGTACATTTGTTTTTGCTATGTGGACAGGAAACTTATACTTTTGTCTATTTTGCACAGAGATAGCTGCATATTCCACGCACGGTTGGCTCATAAAATATGCATATCGTGGTTAATTATCCATGTCTTTCTCCGTCAAAACGTAAAAAAGTGGAGCAGGCAAACCTGCTCCACCAAATATAATGCGATATTGGAATAATTTAGTCCTCGTCGTTCTGCGGAACGAGCAGAGCGCGGATGGACAGAGAGATGCGCTTGCGGTCGGTGTCAACGTCGATGATCTTCGCCTCGACCTCCTGGCCCTCCTGCAGGGCGTCAGAAGCCTTCTCGACGCGATGGTCAGAGATCTGGGAGATGTGGATCAGGCCGTCAACGCCGGGCATGATCTCGGCAAAGGCGCCGAAGTCGACCAGCTTGACAATCTTCACGGTGACGACATCGCCAACGGAGTACTTCGCGAGGAACTGGTTCCACGGATTCATCTCCGGGGTCTTGTAGCCGAGGGAGATCTTCTTCTTCTCCGGATCGAACTTCAGAACGAAGACTTCGATCTGATCACCGGGCTTCACGACCTCACCCGGCGTGCGGATGTGGCCCCAGGACAGCTCGGAGATATGGACCATGCCGTCCACACCGCCGATGTCGACGAACGCGCCGTAGGAAGTCAGGGACTTGACGGTGCCCAGATACTTCTTGCCGACCTCGATCTCGCTCCAGAGCTTCTCAACGGCAGCCTTACGGGCCTCGGCGTTGACCATGCGGATGGAGCCGACGACTCTGCGGCGAGCGCGGTTGAACTCGGTGATCTTCATCTTGACGGTCTGGCCCTTCAGCGCGGACATGTCGCCGCCCTTGGGGATACCGGTCTGAGAAGCCGGGATGAAGACGCGAACGCCCTTCACGTTGGCCACGAGGCCGCCCTTGTTCTCTTCGGTGATAACGCCTTCGACCGTGTCCTTGTTTTCGGCAGCGGCCTCAACGTCGTCCCAGACCTTCATGCCGTCCAGCTTCTTCTTGCTGAGCTGCACGGTGCCCTCCTGATCGTTGACGCGAACGACAAAAACTTCGATCTCATCGCCGACCTTGAGGATGTCCTCCGCCTTGACGGTAGGATCTGCGCTGACTTCGTCATACGGAATGTAACCGGCATGCTTCGTGCCCAGGTCTACCTGGATCTCGGTGTTTCCGATTGCGGTAACAGTGCCAAGCACCTTATCTCCTGTATTTAAAGTCTTGATGCCCTGGCCGAGAAGCTCCTCAAAGCTCTCCTCCGCAGCTGCATCAACGGTAGTATTGATTTCGCTCATAGTGTGGTTGACCTCCTTTATTATCCACGCAGGCGTCGAAGCTCCTGCTGTGATGCCAATGGTTCCGGCCTGCCGAAGCTTCGGCAGGTCCAGCTCTGACGCGTTGTCCACAAGGAAGACCTGCGGGCAATGCGCGGCGCAGATATGCGCCAGACGCCCGGTGTTGGAACTTTTCCGGTCGCCGACCACGATCATGGCGTCGCACTGCGCAGCCAGCGCAGCGGCTTCTGCCTGTCGATTTTCGGTCGCTTTGCATATTGTATCAAAAAACTCAAGATTTGTACACACTTTTTTTGCGATTTTCTTGCAGGAATCCCATAAAAACTGCGTACTTGTGGTCTGTGAGACCATGGTAAATGGCAGATCGTGTCGTTTTGGGTCGTCATCGAGCCATTTCTGCAGGGCTTCGCCGTCCGGGAAGACGAGCGGATGCCTGCACCAGCCTGCGATGGCCACGACCTCCGGGTGCTCCGGTGTGCCGATGATGAGCGGCTGGCGGCCGTTTGCCTCAGCCTCCTGTACGATACGGTGGATGCGGCTGACGAACGGGCATGTTGCATCGATGATCTCCAGCCCGCGCGCCTGCAGCGCTTCATAGACGGCGCGCGAGACGCCGTGCGAGCGGATGATGACGGCGCTTCCCCCCGGGACCTCCCCGGGAGAGGCGATCTCCCGCACGCCGAGCGCGGCAAAATGCTGCACGACGTGGTGGTTATGGATGATCGGCCCGAGCGTGACGGCGCGCTTTCCTTCGCGCACGGTCTGCTCCACCAGACCGACCGCGCGGTCGACCCCGAAACAGAACCCGGCCGAAGCAGCTACGCGGACGGACATTGCATGCCTCCGAGTGCATAGCACTTATCCATCATTTCCTGCGTCAGGTGCTCGAGCTCATCGGACGACGGGCGGCGACCCTCAAACTGCGGATGATAGGCTTCGCCGAACACGAGTGTCAGGGGCGCCCAGAAGCGCTTCTTGCGCGTCAGGAACACCGGAACGATCGGCGCGTCCGTCCGGCAGGCGAACGTCACGGCGCCGACATGCGGATGGGAAACATCCCCCTCGCGCACGCGCGTCCCCTCCGGGAAGATGAGGAGCTTGTCCCCCTCGCGCAGCACGCCGAGCGCCGTTTTCACGGCATGGATATCGTTGGCCTCGCGGTCGACCGGGAAAGCGCCGAGCTTTGTAATGAACCAGCCGAGCACGCGGTGCGAAAACAGCTCTTTTTTTGCCATCGTGCGGAAAATGCGCTTCTGATGAGAGCAGACGATCACCCAGATCGCGTCGGAGAACGAGCTGTGATTACAGCAGATGACGGCGGGGCCGTCCGGAATATTTGCAAGACCGCGGACATGGACGATCGGATGCGCGAAGCCCATGAGGATGCGGATGGGCCAGAAGACTGCGTGGTAGAATTTCTGCGGAAAACCGCTCATACTGTGACCTTCTTCCGAATGAGCTTTAAGATCGCGTCGATGCTCTCCTGCAGCGTCATGCCGGAGGTATCGAGCAGCACGGCGTCATCCGCGGGGCGGAGCGGCGCAATGGCGCGGTTGGAATCCCGTTCATCGCGGGCGATCAGATCGGCAAGGACGGCCTCATAGGTATCCGGCGCGCCCTTCTCCTGCAGCTCGAGCCAGCGGCGGCGTGCGCGCACCTCAGGCGAGGCAGAGAGGAATATCTTCACATCGGCATCCGGCAGAACGACCGTGCCGATGTCGCGCCCGTCCATGATCACGTCATGCGTGCGGGCGACCACGCGCTGCTGCTCCAGCAGGAACTGACGCACGACCGGCAGGGCCGAAACGCGGGAGGCCGCCGTGGAGACTGCGGGCGTGCGGAGCTCGGAGGAAATATCGGCTCCGTTCAGCCAGACGTGCTGCACGCCGTCCTCCGTCCAACGGAGCTCAAGCTGCAGCGACGGGAGCAGAGCCGAAACGGCAGCCTCATCCGACGGATCGATGCCGTGGAAAAGGGCCGCGCAGGCCACCGCGCGGTAGATCGCGCCGGTATCGACATAGACAAAGCCAAGCTCCGCCGCGGCTCTGCGCGCAATGGTGCTCTTTCCTGCGCCGCCGGGGCCGTCGATCGCGATGCTGTAATGCTGCTTTTCCATGTTGGATCCTGCTCTCCCATTCAAATACTGAGAAATATTATACTCGAAAATAAAATTCTTGTCAACTTCAAATTGTGCAGGATTCCCTGCTAAACGTCCAAAAATTGCGGTCTCCGCAGCGGAAAAACTGAAAAAAGTGAACAGAGACCGTGCGTTGCCTGCCGCACAGTCTCTGTTTTACGCTCAATATTCTGTTACAATTCCTGTGCCGCTGCATACGCCGTGGCCCATGCGATCTGCAGATTGAAGCCGCCGGTATAGGCGTCGCAGTCGATGAGCTCTCCTGCAAAATACAGGCCGTGCACAAGCTTCGAGGCCATCGTCCGCGGATCGATCTCCTTTGTGCTGACACCGCCGCGCGTGATAATGGCCTCCTCCACTGGGCGCGTGCCGGAGATGGGGATCACAAAGCGCTTCGTCTCCTCGAGCAGGGCGCGCCGCTGCTGCCTGGTCAGGGAATTGGCGCGCAGCGCCGGGTCGATGCCGGCACGCCGCAGCAGCACGGGGATCATGGAGTGCGGGAAGAGGTCTGCCAGCGCATTTTCCATGCTGCGGTTGGCATAGGCCTCGAGATCGCGCAGGAAGCGCGCATCAAGCTTTCCCTCGTCCAGCGCAGGCTTCAGATCGAGCACGAGGGAATAGGACTTCCCCGGCTTCAGATGCGCCGAGGCCGACAGGACCGTCGGGCCGGAGACGCCGAAATGCGTGAACAGCAGCTCGCCGAAGTCCTGATAAACCGTTTTCCCCTTTTCGTCGCGGAGCTGCACGCCCGTGTTGCGCAGGGACAGGCCCTGCATCTCGGCGCAGGCTTCATCCGGGCTCACGAGCGGCACGAGCGAGCCGCACGGCGGCTGGATCGTGTGCCCGGCCTGCTCCGCCAGACGGTAGCCGTCGCCGGTCGAGCCGGTCAGCGGATAGGACGCGCCGCCGGTGCACAGCAGCACCGTGCTGCATGCGACCGGGCCGTCCGAGGTCAGAACGCCGTTTATCGCGCCGTCCGCGATCGAAAGGCCCGTTACCGTCGTCTGCCGCCGCTCCACGCCGCCGTGCTGGAGCGCACGCTCCAGCACATTCAGGATATCGGCGGAGCGGTCCGAGACGGGAAACACGCGGTTGCCGCGCTCGACCTTGAGCGGGCAGCCGCCCTGCTCAAAAAAGGCCATTGCCGCTTCCGGCGGGAAGGCCGCCATGGCGCTGTAGAGGAAGCGCCCGTTGCGCGGAATATTTTTCAGCGCCTCTTCGGCGGTGCAGGCATTTGTGACATTGCAGCGGCCCTTGCCGGTGATGAGAAGCTTTTTCCCGCAGCGGCTGTTTTTTTCGAGCAGGAGGATCCTACGCCCGCGCGCGGAGGCCTGAACTGCGGCAAACAGCCCTGCCGCTCCCCCGCCCACGATCACGGCGTCAAATGTGGACTTTTTCATAGACATGGTACTGATCCCAGACCTGCTCCAGACGCTCGAGCGTCTGCGCGGTCTCGTGCTTGCGGCGGGACGTCAGCGCGACGATCAGGGCGTTGACAACGCTCATCGGCGCGACGAGCGAATCCACAAGCGAGACCATGTCGCTCTTGGCCGTGAGCAGATAGTGTGCGCTGCGGGCGATAGGGGCCGTTTCGGAGTCCGTCAGGGCAATGACCTGCGCGCCTGCCTCGCGGCAGTACTGCAGCGCCTTGCCCGTCGCCGTGGAGTAGCGCGGGAAGCTGATGCCGATGACGGCGTCCTGCGGCGAGATGCGGACGAGCTGCTCAAAGACCTCGCTCGTCGACGGCGTCGTGATGAGTCGGACGTTTTCAAACATATAGTGCAGGTAATAGCTCAGGGAGCTCGCGAGAGCCGCAGAGGAGCGGACGCCGAGCACATAGATGCAGCGCGCCTGCAGCAGGGCCTCCACCGCGCCGGAGAAGGCCTCGCGGTCGAGATGCTCGTTCGTATGGCGCAGCCGGTCCATATCCGCCTGCAGGATCGTCGAGACGACGTCCTGCTCGCCGAGGCGCTCATCCGTGACCTCAATGCGCTGCACGGAGGTCAGGCGGTTGAGCACCATTTCCTGCAGCGCGCGCTGCATGGCGGGATAGCCGTCATAGCCCAGCTCCGCCGCAAAGCGCACGACCGTCGACTCGGACACCTGCGTGATCTTGCCGAGCGCGCCCGCCGTCAGGAAGGCCGCCTTATCATAGCTCTCCAGAATATAGGTCGCGATGCGGCGCTGGCCCTTGGAGAATGTTGTCAGCTTGTTATGTATGTTCGTCAGGATGTCTGCCGTCATACAGGATCTCCCCCTTCTGATTCCTGCCGCAGCGCGGCAAGCTCCGCTTCGGTGAGCGGACGCCATGCGCCGGGCGTGAGCGTTCCGAGCTGCAGCGGTCCCTCTGCAATGCGCCGCAGCCGGAGCACCTCCAGCCCGGCCGCCGCGCACATGCGGCGGATCTGGCGGTTCCTGCCCTCGTGGATCGTAATGAGGAACCGGCCCGGCGCGGTCTGCTCGACCTCCGGCGGGCGGATGCGATAACCGTCGAGCACGAGCGGACGCCGCAGCCGCTCAGCCGCGCCGTCCAGAGGGCCGCGGGCCGTGACCTCATAGACCTTGCTGATCTCGCGGCGCGGGTGCATCAGCCGGTCGGCCAGCGCGCCGTCGTTCGTAAAGAGCAGCAGGCCCTCAGAATCATAGTCCAGCCGCCCGACCGGATAGACGCGCGTGCCGCAGTCTACGAGCGAGGCGGCCGTTCGGCGGCCGCGTTCATCCGACAGCGTTGTGATATAGCCGCGCGGCTTATAAAGCATCAGATAGACGTGCTCCGGCGGAGGCGGGATGGGAACGCCATCGACCGCAATGGTCCGGCAGTCCGGCTCCGCCGATGCGCCAAGCGCACACGGCACCCCGTCTACCGTGACCCGGCCCTGCCGGATCAGTTCCTCCGCTGCGCGCCGCGAGGCAACGCCGCGCGCAGAAAGGATCTTCTGAATTCGTTCCCTCATCGGTACACTCTCCCCAGAGCAGCGGGATGCGCGCGATGCAGCGCGTCCCGAGAAATACGCCGCCCTCTCCGGCGGGTTCGCCGGGCGTTCCGGCAGAAAAGGCCACACGCGGCCAGAGCGGCCGTACGGTAACGGTTTCCCCGTCGCGCAGCGCATAAGTGACGGACTCCCCTGCCATAAGCGCAGCGCTTCCGCCGGACAGCAGCGGCACGGACGCGACGCACGCCCCGGCCTTCACCGCTTCACGCTCGGAAAAGGCGGCAAACGCCTCGTCATACAGGCAGGCATGATCCTGCCAGTCATCCGGCGCGCACAGCGTGACGGCAATGAGCCGCCGTCCGTTCCGTTCCACGGCGCTGACGAGCGTCCGCCCGGCTGCGCGGGTGAAGCCTGTCTTCACGCCGATCGCGCCGTCCAGAGACCACAAAAGGCGGTTGTGGTTCGTAAAGCTGCGCCCCTCGATCGTGATCTGCCGCGTGGCGACGACCTCGGCAAAGGCCGGGACCTGCAGCGCGGCGCGCGTCAGGCGCGCAAGGTCGAGCGCTGTGGAATAGTGCTCCGGCGCGTCCAGACCGTTCGGGTTCGTAAAATGGGTGTCCTGCAGGCCAAGCTCCCGCGCCCGTCCGTTCATGGCCTCCACAAAGGCCCCGACCGAGCCGCTGTGCGCCAGAGCCAGCGCGACGGCGGCATCGTTGCCGGAGTGCAGCAGCAGGCCGTAGAGCAGAGCGCGGACCGTGAGCTGCTCCCCCGCCTTGAGATAGAGCGAAGAGCCTTCGATCCCGACTGCCTCCTGCGGCACGGTGACAACGGCATCCGTATCGCAGTCCTCCGCGATGAGCAGACCCGTCATGATCTTTGTCGTGCTGGCGATGAGCGCGTGCTCTGAAGCATTGCGTGCAAAGCAGACCTCTCCGGTGTCCGCGTCCAGCACGGCGGCGCGGCAGGCCGACAGGGCCGACGCGCACGGAGACAAAAGGGCGGCAGCGATCAGAAGCGCCGCCGCCCGAAGCATTCGTTTCATTCTTCCTCACCGGGCCTAGTATGCCCGGCGAGGCGCGGTTCATGCGAGGTCGACGTCGACCTTTTTCTCCGCGCGGTACTGCGAGATCATCTCGTTGATGCGGTCGACCAGCTCCGGGATCTGCTCGATGAGGCGGTCAGCCGTCGAGGTCGCAGGCTCAGTGATCGGGAGCATACGCACCCGCTCGCCCTGCAGCACCAGAAAGGCAACCGGGACGATTTTCACGCCGCAGCCCGCACCGCCGCCGAACGGGAGTGCAGAGGCGGCTGCCTTCGGCTTGAGGTCGCTGCCGCCGGAAGCCATGGCAAAGCTGATCTTGGAGATCGGGATGAGCGTCGTGCCGTCGCCCGCGGAAATGGGCGTACCGACCACGGTGTTGGCATCGACCATCTCGCGCACCTTCGCCATAGAGGCGCCGAGAAGCTCCGAAACATTCTGACTCATGATTCTGTTTCCTCCTCCTGCTGCGGCAGTTCCTGTTTGCCGAACTGCATTTTTTCGATCTCCGGCAGCTCGTCCAGCGATTCCAGACCGAACGTGCGCAGGAAATCCGGTGTTGTGCGGTACAGAATGGGCCGTCCGGGCACATTCAGCCTGCCGCACTCCTCAATGAGGTGCTTATTGAGCAGCGCGCCGACGGAATAGGCACTGTCGACGCCGCGGATCTGCTCGATGTAGGCCCGCGTTGCGGGCTGATAATAGGCAATGACCGTCAGGGTCTCCAGCTGCGCGGACGAAAGACGGGGCGGCTTGCGTGTCTCCAGTGCTCGGGTCACATAGGAGGACATCTCCCCCGAGGAGCACATCTGATAGGCGTGCTCGAGGCGCAGGATGCGAATGCCGCGCCGCTCGTAGGACAGGCGGTCCATCAGCGAACGCACGGCCTGCTCGGCCTCGTCCGGGTCGCATTCAGCGGCCATGGCAATGCGTTCGAGCTCGACCGGCTCGCCCGCCGTAAACAGGATGGCCTCAGCTACCCGTTCCAGCTCCGTCTGTTCCATGTTCTACCCTTTCCTCCGGCATTTTGCAAAAGCGGATGTTCAGATCATCGTCGCCGTCCTCCAGCTTGACGGAATGCACGCGGCAAAGCTCCAAAACGGCGAGGAACGTCGCAACGATCTCGCTGCGAGAGCGGCTGCCGCGGAACAGCGCGCAGAATTTCTCCACGCCGCGCATCAGCAGCTGCTTGAGCACCTGCGCGGCCTTTTTTGTCACGGGATACGGCTCTACGCCGACGATGCCCTGAAAATTTGAGAGCTTCGGCGGCAGACGCCGCTCGCTGCGCTCTGCCATGGCCGCCATGGCGCGCAGAAGATCCTGCGGCTCGTGGCGGTAGCGATAGGTCGCGTCCGGACGGAGCGGCTGCGGCGCATGCGGAAAAAAACCGTTGCCGATGTCGCTGCGCGGCTCAAGGAAGGCCACAGCCGTGCGGATCTGCTCATAGGCCTCCGCACGCTGCTTTTCCTCGAGGGAGCGGATAAGAAGCTCCATCTCGCTCATGGCCTCCTCACGCTCGGCGGCGGAGAGCAGCATCTTTGTTTTAATGAGCATGAGATGGGACGCCATGGCGATGAATTCGCTGGCGATCTCCATATCCAGCCGCTTCATCTCGTCGAGATAGGCCAGATACTGCTCCAGAATGGACGTGATGCTGACGTCCTGAATTTCGATCTTGTTTTTGCTCAGCAGAAGCAGGATGACGCTCAGCGGACCGTCAAAATCTGCGGGCAGCTCATCGCGCGTGTGCATGACGCCCGCAAGATGATAGGTTGGTTCTTCCATGCGCCTCCGGCTCCTTTCACTTTAGAGTATACCATTATTTTAGGAAAATGGCAACCCACAATCCTTAGCCGACCGCGTCAAATATGGCGCGCACAAGGGCCTCGCGGCCGGTCCCCTTCTCTGCGGAGAACGGCAGCAGCGGTGTCTGCTCGCCCAAACGCAGCGTTTCGCGGATGCAGGCAAGGTTCGGCTCGATCTCGCGTGCCTTCAGCTTATCGAGCTTGTTGGCAACGACGAGGAACGGCCGCCCGGTGCTGCGGAACAGGTCCGCCATGACGCAGTCGAGCTTCGTCGGTGCGTGGCGGGCATCGACGATCATCACGCCGAGGGCGATGGGCTCCGGCTCGGCAAAATAGGCCTCCATGAGCTTGCCCCAGCGTTCCTTTTCCGATTCAGCGACCTGCGCATAGCCATATCCCGGCAGATCGACGAAGTGCGCCTTGCCGTCCACGCGGAAATAGTTGATGTGGACGGTCTTGCCCGGCTTCTGACCGACGCGCGCAAAATTTTTGCGCTGCAGCACGCAGTTCAGCACGGAGGATTTGCCGACGTTTGATTTTCCGGCAAAGGCGATCTGCGGCAGGCCGTCGTGCAGGAACGCACCGGCCTGCGCCGCAGATTTTACAAATTCCACTCGCTGTAAATTCATCATTGGCGGATCCCCTGATTCGGCTGGGCCGTGTCATGCTGCGCGACCGGGAGGACGCGCTCCGTGGTCTTGCGCACCGCAGGCTCCTCCTGCACGGGGCGGACGAGCGCGGCGTCCAGCACGGCGTCGGCATGGTCGACGAGCAGGAAGTTGAGCGCGCGGCGCACCGTCTGGTCGATCTCCTGCAGATCCTTTTCGTTCTCGTGCGGAATAATGACGGTCTTGACGCCGTGGCGCAGCGCTGCCATGGTCTTCTCCTTCAGGCCGCCGATGGGAAGCACGCGGCCGCGGATGGAGATCTCGCCCGTCATGGCGATATCACGGCGGACCGGCGTCCCGCTGAGCGCGGAGGCCAACGCCGTGCATACGGCGATACCGGCGGACGGACCGTCCTTCGGAACAGCTCCCTCCGGGAAGTGGACATGGATATCGCGCGTCTTGTAGAAGTCGGACGGGATGTGCAGCTGCTCAGCACGCGTGCGCAGATAGCTCACGGCCGCCTGCACGGACTCCTTCATCACATCGCCGAGGTTTCCGGTCAGGATGAGCTTGCCGCTGCCGTCCATGACATTGCACTCGACCTCGAGAGTCTCACCGCCGACGGAAGTCCAGGCAAGGCCGGTCACAAGACCGATCGGATCGGTCTCCGGCAGCTTATCCGGCAGGATGCGGCGCGGGCCGAGGAAGCTCTCCAGATTCGTGCCCGTCACGGTCACGCGGCGCGGGGCCTCGTCTGAAAGGAGCTGCACGGCGCTTTTGCGGCAGAGCTCCCCGAGCTTGCGCTCGAGATTGCGCACGCCGGATTCGCGCGTGTAGCAGCGGATGATCTCGCGCAGGGCATCGTCCGTCACGCGGACCTGCGATTTCTTCAGGCCGTTTTTCGCGAGCTGGCGCGGCAGCAGATGGTCGCGCGCGATGCTGCGCTTCTCCTCGTCCGTATAGGAGCCGAGCTCGATGACCTCCATACGGTCGAGGAGCGGACGCGGGATGGTGTCGGCCGTGTTGGCCGTCGTGATGAACATGCACTCGCTCAGGTCAAACGGAATTTCGAGGAAATTATCCCGGAACGTTGCGTTCTGCTCCGCATCGAGCACCTCGAGCAGGGCGGATGACGGATCACCGCGATAATCGCTGCCGAGCTTGTCGATCTCATCGAGCAGCAGCAGCGGATTGTGCGTTCCGGCCTGCTGCATGGCGGTCAGGATGCGGCCGGGCATCGCGCCGATATAGGTCTTGCGATGGCCGCGGATCTCGGCCTCGTCGTGCACGCCGCCGAGCGAGATGCGCGCGAGCTTCCGGTTCAGGGCGCGGGCCACGCTCATGGCGATGGACGTCTTGCCGACGCCCGGAGGGCCGATGAGGCAGATGATCTGCCCCGGCTGCTCCGGAGCAAGCTGGCGCACGGCCAGAATTTCCAGAATGCGCTCCTTCACCTTCTCAAGGCCGAAATGGTCCTCATCGAGGATGCGGCGGGCGACGCGGATGTCCGTGCGCTCGCGCGTGCGGGTATTCCACGGCAGTTCGAGAGCGACGTCGAGGTAATTGCGGATGACGCTGGCCTCGGCGGAGCCATACGGCTGCTTTTCCAGCCGCTGCAGCTCCTTGTGGAGCTTCTCGTCGGCCTCCTGCGGCAGGTGGAGCTTCTCGATCTTCTCGCGGTATTCATCGATCTCCGCGTCCTCGTCGTTTTCGCCGAGCTCGCCGCGGATGACCTTGAGCTGCTCACGCAGATAATAATCGCGCTGGCCCTTGTCGATGCTCTGCTGCGTCTTCTCCTGCAGCTGGGCCTCGAGGCGCAGGACCTCCAGCTCCCGCGCAAGCAGCCGGTTCGCCGTTTCCAGACGGCGCACCGGCGCAAGCTGGGACAGAACGCGCATTTTTTCCTTATAGTCATAGGATGCCGCCTGCGCCGTCATGTCGGCCGCAGAGCCGGGATCCTTTTCGGACAGCAAATGGAGCATGATGTCCTGCATCGGGCGCTGCGACAGCTCCGCATATTCGCCGAACAGCTCGATGGCCTGCCGAAGCAGGGCCTCCGTGCGCGGCGTAATGCTCGGCGTCTCCTCCTCGGGGATCGACTCGACGCGCGCCATCATGCAAGGCGCCGTCTGCAGCATCTGCGTGGCACGGGCGCGGTATTCGCCCTGCACCAGCACACGCACGGTGTCGCCGGGGATCTTCAGGACCTGCAGGACATGGGCGACCGTGCCGATCTCATAGAGATCACCGAAGCCGGGATCATCCTGCTCGATCTCCTTCTGGGTCACCAGAAAAATGTGCTGGTCGGCGTTCATCGCCGCCTCCAGCGCGCGAACGGACTTCTCCCGCCCCACATCAAAGTGCATGGTTGCCTGCGGAAAAAGGACCAGCCCGCGCATGGCAAGCACCGGCATCCGTTCAGACAAAATCAGTTCGTTCATAGTTCTCCTTCCTCCCCGCCGGATGCGGGGACGGACCACAAAAGGGGCGCACAGACACCCAAGTGTCCGCAACGCCCCCTTCTGTGTCTTGTTATCCTGCGCTCGGACGCTTCCGGCGCGCAGCGCCGGCCTTGTGCCGGATCTCCGGCTCGCTTCCGTCCTCCACGCAGGCGCGTGTGATCAGGACCTCGGAGATCGTGGGATCCGAGGGAATGTCATACATGACCTTCGTCATCACGCTCTCCAGCACGGCGCGCAGACCGCGCGCACCGATCTTGCGGTCGATGGCCTTCTGCGCAATGGCGTCGAGCGCCGCATTTTCAAATTCCAGCGTCACGTTGTCCAGCTCGAGCAGCTTGCGGTACTGGCGGCACAGCGCGTTCTTCGGTTCGGTCAGGATGCGCACGAGCTCTTCCTTCTTCAGGCTGCCGAGGGTCGTGACGACCGGCAGACGGCCGACCAGCTCCGGGATGATGCCGAATTTCAGAAGATCGTGCGGCTGCACCTGCCGGAACAGCTCGCCGACGTCCTGCTCCTTCCGGCTCTTCAGCTCTGCGCCGAAGCCGAGGCTGCTGCGGTCCACGCGGCGCTCGATGATCTTGTCGAGGCCGTCAAAGGCGCCGCCGCAGATGAAGAGGATGTTCGTCGTGTCGATCTGGATGAACTCCTGCTGCGGGTGCTTGCGGCCGCCCTGCGGCGGCACGTTCGCCGTCGTGCCCTCGAGAATTTTCAGCAGTGCCTGCTGCACGCCCTCGCCGGACACGTCGCGCGTGATGGAGGTGTTCTCGCTCTTGCGGGCGATCTTATCCATCTCGTCGATATAGATGATGCCGCGCTCCGCCAGCTCAACGTCGAAGTCTGCCGCCTGCAGCAGGCGCAGGAGAATGTTCTCGACATCCTCGCCGACATAGCCCGCTTCGGTGAGCGTGGTCGCATCGGCGATGGCGAACGGAACGTTCAGGATTTTGGCGAGCGTCTGCGCAAAGAGCGTTTTGCCGCAGCCCGTCGGGCCGATGAGCAGGATATTGCTCTTCTGCAGCTCCACATCGGAGTCGCCGCCGTAGAAAATGCGCTTGTAATGGTTATACACCGCCACGGACAGGGCGATCTTCGCCTCATCCTGACCGATGATATAACCGTCCATATATTCCTTGATCTCTTTCGGCGTGGGCAGATGATCGGGAACGGTCAGCTCGGAGCTGCCGGTCTCATACATCTCCTCGTGCAGGATCGTGCTGCACAGCTCCACGCATTCGTTGCAGATATAGGCATTCGGCCCGGACATGATCCGCTTGACCTGTGCCTGCGTCTTGCCGCAGAAGGAGCATCGGATGAGTTTTTCTGCCAAATTTACTTCCTCCTCTGGGCTTTAGCGCTGATAGATCACCTTATCCACAATGCCGTATTCCTTCGCCTGCTCGGCCGTGAGGAAATGGTCGCGCTCGCAGTCGCGGGCGACCTCTTCAACGGGTCTGCCGGTGTTCTTCGCCAGAATTTCATTCAGACGGCGCTTCACATCCGCGATGCGCTGGGCGTGGATCTCGATATCCGTGACCTGACCCTGCGCGCCGCCGGACGGCTGATGGATCATGATCTCCGCGTTCGGCAGGGCGAGGCGCTTGCCCTTCGTGCCGGACGACAGCAGGAACGCGCCCATGGACGCGGCCATGCCGATGCAGATCGTGGAAACATCGCACTTGATATACTGCATGGTGTCATAAATCGCAAGTCCGGCCGTTACCACGCCGCCCGGGCTGTTGATGTAGAACTGAATGTCCTTGTCGGGGTCCTGCGCCTCCAGATAGAGAAGCTGGGCGACGATCAGGCTGGCGGTCGTGTCGTTGACCTCCTCCGACAGGAAGATGATGCGGTCGTTCAGAAGGCGGGAGAAAATGTCATAGGAACGCTCTCCGCGGCTCGTCTGCTCGACGACATAGGGAACCAAACTCATAATCATGCTCCTTTCTGCGTGCATTCCCGCCGGGGTCACCGGCGGGAGTGCGGATCGCCTGCCGCAGCAGGAATCAGAAACATTCTAACCGCTCTGCAGGCGGATTATTCCTCGGAGGCAGGAGCCTCTTCGGCGGCCTCGGGGGCCTTGGGTGCAACGGCGACAGCGGAGTCGGCGATGAGACGGGCAGCCTTGCGCAGCTTGAGATCGCTCTTCAGGCCGTCGGCGTTCAGGGCCTTCTTGACGTCGTCCAGCTCCATCTTGTAGCTCTCGGCGAGCTTCTTGTACTCTTCCTCGCACTCTTCCTCGCTGACCTCGATGTTCTCAGCGGCAGCAACGGCGTCCAGCAGGACGTTCGTGCGGACAGCGGCCTGAGCGGACGGGCGCAGGCTGTTTCGGATGGCGTTCATGTCGCCGCCCATCATCTGGGCATAGGCCTGCAGGGAAGCGCCCTGGGAGCGGAGCTCATAGTCCATGCGCTCCATCTCCTGATCGAGCTCCTCGTCGATCATGCTGTCGGGGATCTCGACGGTCATGTTGGCGGCAGCCTTCTCGACGGCGGCGTTCTCGAACGCGCGGTCGATCCCGGCCTGCTTCTCATCGCGGATGCGCTTCTCGATGTCGGCGCGCAGCTCGGCGACGGTGTCGAACTCAGAGACGTCCTTGACAAACTCGTCGTCCTTCTCGGGAACGACGGTCTCCTTGACCTCATGGACCTTGACCTTGAAGACGACAGGCTTGCCAGCCAGCTCCTCGGCGTGATAGTCAGCCGGGAACGTGACGTCGATGTCCTTCTCCTCACCGGCGCTCATGCCGGCGACCTGCTCCTCAAAGCCGGGGATGAAGGTGTGGGAACCGAGCTTCAGCTCGTAGTTCTCGCCCTTGCCGCCCGCAAAGGCCTTGCCGTTCTCAAAGCCCTCGAAGTCGATCACGGCGGTGTCCCCCTCCTGTGCCGGGCGGTCGACCGTGGTGATGCGGGCAACGTTCTGGGCCATGCGGTCCAGCTCGGCCTCGACCTCGGACTCCTTGACCTCGACCTCGGCCTTCTCGATCTCGAGATTCTTATATTCGCCAAGCTCAGCAACGGGATACAGATCCGTCACGATCGTCAGCGTGACGGCGCCGTCGTCGGCGATGTCCATCTTGGAAACGCTCGGGCGGCCGACGGGACGGATGTCCTGCGTCAGGACGGCATCCTTGTAGATATCCGGGAACATATCCTCGACAGCGTCCTCAAAGAAGACATGCTTGCCATAGGCAGCCTCGATGACCATACGCGGAGCATGACCCTTGCGGAAGCCGGGGATCATGATATCCTTGCGGTACTTCAGATAGGCGCGGTTCAGGGCAGGCTCCAGCTCCTCACGGGTCAGTTCCACCGTAACGGATGCGCGGGTCGCTTCTTTCTCTACGCTTTTGACATTCATTTCTAACATCCTCCTATGTGCTGCGCCGGTCGGCGCGCATTGATACCTTGATGAATCCGCACTATTTTATCAGACTATTCACAAAAAAACAAGTCGATTTTGTGAATTTTCGGTTTTTCCGCAGGAAAATTACAGGGAAAATATTCAGCGAAGCCGGATCGGGGCAAAATTCGTATAATCCGCAGCGCAGAGCCGGTAGGTCACGCCGTGGTGCACGCCCTCGATGGCAAGGCGGTGGCTGCTGCCGTGCAGGTGGCCGTAGCAGCATTCCTTCACGCCGTAGCGCTCGAGGAGCGCCAGAATTTCCGGGCATTCGTAGCCGCGGTAGCGCGGCGGATAGTGCAGAAAGCACAGCTTTTCGGGCGTATCTCCCGCCGCGCGGAGCGAGGCCTCCAGACGCAGCAGCTCCCGCTTGAAAATTTTATCGTTATGACTGCCGTCCGGCGCGTCCTCTTCAAAGAACCAGCCGCGCGTGCCGGTCAGGGCGATGCCGTTATAGAAATAGCAGTTGTTATTCAGCAGATACAGGTCCGGAAAGCCGTTTTCCTCGCAGAAGCGGTAGAATTTCGCGGCCGTCGTCCACCAGTAATCGTGATTTCCCTTGACGATGATCTTCCGCCCTGGAATGGCGGCGATCATGGCAAAATCCTCGCGCGCGCCGTTCAGGTCCAGCGCCCAGGACAGGTCCCCGAGCAGGACGGTCGTGTCCTCCGGCCCGATGACGGACAGGCCTTCGCGGAGCTTGTCCACATAGCCGACCCACGCGCCGCCGAAGACGTCCATCGGCTTGTCGCTGCCGAGGGAAAGATGCAGGTCTCCAATCGCGTAAAGGGCCATCCCTCACGCTCCTTTCATTGCAGCAGTTGCAGAAGGTTCCGGAAAAAGATCCGGTCGAGCAGGTCCGCGGGATAGCCCGCAGCCTGTAAATACGCATAAAACGAAGCCCACGAGGAGACGTCCGTAAAGCCGCGCGCCAGCTCGTCGCAGCCGTCGAGGTCGCCGCCGAGGGCCACATGGTCCTCGCCGCAGAGCGTGAGCATGTGCTCGAGATGGGCGCGCAAAGTGTCAAAGTCTGCCTTCCCGCCGAGGAACGGCGGATAGAGGTTCAGGCCGACCGTGCCGCCGGCCTGCGACAGCGCGCGCAGCTGATCGTCCGTCAGGTTCCGCGTGCAGCCGCACAAAGCGCGGGAGTTGGAATGGCTGGCCAGAATGGGGGCCTGCGTGCAGTCCATGAGCTGCCAGAACGCAGTTTCGGACAGATGACTCACATCGATCCGCAGGCCGAGCCGCTGCGCCTCCCGGACAAAGTCGCGCCCACGCGGCGTCAGGCCAAGCGCGGAGCCGTGCCAGCCCGCAAGCGCGTTGTCGGCATTCCACGTCAGCGTGAGCATGCAGAAGCCCTGCTCCCGCAGCCATTCGAGTCTGCCCGGGTCGCAGCCGATGACCTCGCAGCCCTCCACGGACAGCAGCGCGGCGATCCTCCCCTGCTCCGTCAGGCGCAGGGCCTCCGCACCGTTTGCGGCAAAGCCGATGCGGCTGCGGTTCTTCTCCACCTCGCGGCACAGGAGGGCCAGCGGCTCCGTCAGCAGGCGCTCCGTTCCGCCGCCGGGCCGGCCGGCGTTGCTGCAGAACGCAAAGACCTGGGCATAGGCCTCCAGTCCGGCCGCCTTCTGCAGGTCGATATGGCACGAGTTTCGCGCCAGCCCCTCGCCGCGCTTCAACAGCTCATAGGCGGTGTCGCAGTGTCCGTCAAACAGCTTCATGAAAATGCATCCTCCAGATGCCGGATCTCCGGCCGCTTCGTCTGCGTGCCGTTCGGCGCGTAGACCTCGATGACGTCGAAGCGCGGCTGCTTTGTCTGTTCCGGGTGCTCACATAAGTACAGCTCCGCCGTGCAACGGATGCGTTCCTGCTTGTGCCGGTCGACAAATTCCAGCGCTTCGGCAAATGCGGCGCTTTTGCGCAGCTTGACCTCGACAAAGACGAGATAGTCGCGGTTTTCCGCGATCAGGTCGATCTCGCCGAGGCGGCAGCGGTAATTCGCCGCCACGATGGTATAGTGCCTGCGGCGCAGATAGGCCGCGGCGGTCTCCTCGCCCCAGCGGCCCGTCAGATCATTCCGCATGGAGATTCTTCAGGAACGTGCGGCGATGGATGGGGCACGGGCCGAATTCGCGCAGCGCGGCATAGTGCGCGCGCGTACCGTAGCCCTTGTGCGTGGCAAAGCCGTACTGCGGATATTTCTCATCCATTTCCAGCATAAAGCGGTCCCGCGTCACCTTGGCCAGAATGGACGCAGCCGCGATATTGGCGCTCAGGCTGTCGCCCTTGACGATCGTCTGCACGGGAAGGCCGAAGTCCGTCTCGCGGTTGCCGTCGATCAGGGCGATATCCGGCCGCACCCGGAGCTGGTCCATGGCGCGGCGCATCGCGAGGAACGTCGCCTGCAGGATGTTGATCTCGTCGATCTCCTGCTCGGAGGCAAACGCGATGCCGTAGGCGAGCGCCTGCTCCGTGATAATGTCATACAGCGCCTCGCGGCGCTTGGCCGTCAGCTTTTTCGAGTCGTTCAGGCCGGGAATGTCCAGCCCGCGCGGCAGGATGACCGCCGCAGCGCACACCGGTCCGGCCAGCGGGCCGCGCCCGGCCTCGTCTACGCCGCAGACCGTCTCATAGCCCGCCTCCCAGCAGCGGTTTTCGTAATTCCAAAGTTCCGTCATGCCAATTCCTCATTTATCTTAGGCAATACCGCACAATTCAGCAGGATCATTCGACAAAAATGTCCGGCGAAGGCCGAAGAGAATTATACGGTCTTGCTCTTTCTTAATCATCCGGCGTGAAGCTCAGGCGCTGATGCAGGCCGTCCGCCACCACGTCGAATATGATGCTGCCGTCTTCGTTGTCCGTGCGGTCCATCGTGACGTCCTTACCGCGGCAGTATGTCCGCGCGACGGCCTCCGGGTCCGAGGTCTCCACCTCACTGACGAACACGTCGCGCATCTGGTTGTTGCTGCAGAGATTGAAGATCTCGCGGATCAGTTCGTAGCGCATGCCTCTGTCCTTTCCGGAGGGTCCTCCAGCGTAAAGCGGCCGATCTTACAGCTGCGGTATTCCTCCAGCAGCACACGCGCCATGCGCTCCGTGTCGATCTCGCCGCGCGCCAGCAGGAAGCCGCGGCGGCGGCCCGCCTCGGTCAGCAGATCATAGCCGGAGGCGTCCTCCGGCGGGTCGAGCTTATAGCGGGCGCGCATGGCCTCGGGGTAACGCGCCCAGAGCATGGCCGCCAGATGGCAGGCCAGCGTTTCCACATCCAGTACGTCGTCCTTGACCGCGCCGGTATAGGCCAGCCTGCGGCCGACCTCCTCATCGTCGAATTTCGGCCAGAGGATGCCCGGCGTGTCGAGCAGCAGAAGGCCGCTGTCCACCGTGACCCACTGCTTGCCACGCGTGACGCCGGGGCGGTTCTCCGCCTTTGCGCCCTTGCGCCCGGCGATCTGATTGATGAAGGTCGATTTTCCCACGTTCGGGATGCCGACGATCATCAGCTTCAGTGCGCGGCCGGTCTGACCCTTGTCCGCATAGCGCTGCAGCTTCTCCGCCAGCATGGAGCGGACGGCGGGCACGAAGCGGTCGATGCCGCGGCGGCTCTTGCAGTCCGTGCGCACAACGGTCATGCCCTGCGCCTGCCAGTAATTCTGCCAGACGTCCGTAGCGGCCGGATCGGCCAGATCGATGCGGTTGAGGATCATCATGCGGGGCTTCTGCCCGCAGATAGCGTCAATGTCCGGGTTCCGGCTGGAAAACGGGATGCGTGCGTCCACGATCTCGCAGACGGCGTCCACGAGCTTGAGGTCAGCCTCCATATTCCGCCGGGTCTTGGTCATGTGGCCCGGATACCACTGGATATTCATGCGTTCATCCATTGTCCACCGCTCCGATCCGTCCAAAGTCCCGCGAGCTGCTCTCGCCGCAGCCTGGGAACAGAATGCACAGCACCTTGCCGATGACCTGTGATTCCTCGATCTGCCCAATGGAGGCATAGCGGCTGTCAGCAGAGCGGTTGCGGTTATCGCCCATCACGACGAGGCAGCCCTCGTCCACGGTCAGGGGGAAGCTCGTGCGGTCATAGTAGGGCAGCACCATCGGTTCCAAGATATAGGGCTCGTCCAGCGGCTCGCCGTCGACGTAGACCGTGCCATAGCCGTTGCCGTCGTAGAGGATATCCACAGTCTGACCCTCCGTGGCGATGACGCGCTTGACGATCGGCTCGCCGTTTTCAAAGCTCTCCTTGCGCGCGACGATGACGTCGCCCTGCTCGAGGTCGCCCATAAACAGATTGCTCAGCAGTGCCACATAGTCGCCGTCCTGCAGCGTCGGCATCATGGACGGTCCGTCCACGCCGACGAGACGGACGAAAAACACAAACACGATCGTGATCGCGGCCAGAATATAGACAAGGTCATGCAAAAGCGAGTAGCAGTCATAGAGCGGATTTTTCGGTTCCTTCTTCGGAGTCTGCTCCTGCAGGTCCTCCATCGGCTGCTCCGCGTCGAAATTCTCCATCAAAGTCATCCTTCCTGTCTGGCGGCAGGCCGCCATTCATTCAGGATAAATTATACACCAACTCGTTCCAGAAATAAAGCCCAAAAAACGGAGCTGCCGCAAATCCATGCGGCAGCCCCGAAATGGCGGTCGATAAAAATCAGAGATCCTTCAGCCGTGCTTCGCTCTCCTCGAGCTGACGCAGCAGGGCGGCATACTTTTCGGCCTTCTCCTGCTCTGCGCGGACGACCTGCTCCGGTGCCTTTGCGGCAAAGCCCGGATTGCCAAGCTTAGCCTGCACACCGGCAAGGCCCTTCTGAACCTTCTCCTTCTCTTTGGCGATGCGGGCAAGCTCCTTGTCCACATCCACAAGCTCCTCCATCGGCAGGAACAGCTTGGCGTCGTGCGTCACGCAGGACACCATGGAACCATGGCCCTCCGGCTCCTCACCCAGAACGACGACGCGCTCGGCATAGGCCAGACGGGTGATGAACGGGATACCGGCAGAGAACAGATCCTGCTTCTCCGTGACGATATAAAGCGTCGTGCGGCGCGCAGGCGGTACATTCATCTCGGCACGGCGGTTGCGCACGGCGCGGATGGCCTGCATGATGCTCTCCATGCCGTCCTCCTCCGCCTGGAAGCAGAGATCCTCGCGGTACTTCGGCCAAGCGGCGACGATCAGCGCCTCGCCCGCGTGCGGGATGGCCTGCCAGATCTCCTCCGTGATGAACGGCATGAACGGGTGCATCAGGCGCAGGATCTGGTCGAGAACATACAGCAGCACCTGCTGGGCAGAGCGCTTCTGAGCCTCGTCCTCGCCATAGAGGCGGGCCTTTGTCAGCTCGATATACCAGTCGCAGTAGCTGTCCCAGATGAAGTCATAGATCTTCTGGACGGCGACGCCGAGCTCATACTTGTCGAGGTTCTCCGTGACGTCGGCAATGAGCGTATTGAGCTTCGAAAGGATCCACTTGTCGGACGTCTCGAGCTCGGACAGGGCGGGCAGCTCGTTTTTGTCGATGCTGAGGTTCATCATGACATAGCGGCTGGCGTTCCAGAGCTTATTGGCAAAGTTGCGCATGGCCTCGCAGCGCTCGATATAGAAGCGCATGTCGTTGCCGGGCGAATTGGACGTGAGCATGTTCATGCGCAGGGCGTCCGAGCCGTAGCGGTCGATCATCTCGAGCGGATCGATGCCGTTGCCGAGGGACTTGGACATCTTGCGGCCCTTGTCGTCGCGGACAAGGCCGTGAATCAGCACGGTGTGGAACGGCGGGCGGCCCGTTTGCTTGCAGGCCGAGAAGATCATGCGTGCGACCCAGAAGAAAATGATATCATAGCCCGTCACAAGCACATCCGTCGGATAGAAATACTGAAAATCCTCCGCATTCGTGTCCGGCCAGCCGAGGGTCTCGAACGGCCACAGCGCCGAGGAGAACCAGGTGTCAAGCACGTCCTCATCGCGGGTGATATGCTTGCTGCCACACTTTTCGCAGCAGGTCGCATCCTCGCGGGAGACGGTCATATGGCCGCAGTCGGCGCAGTACCACGCCGGGATCTGATGGCCCCACCACAGCTGACGGGAGATGCACCAGTCACGGACGTTCTCCATCCAGTTCGTATAAATTTTTGTGAAGCGCTCCGGCACGAACTTCGTCTCGCCGTCGTTCACGACGCGCAGCGCCTCTTCGGCCAGCGGCTTCATCTTTACGAACCACTGAGCGGAGATGATCGGCTCGACGTCGCGGTGGCAGCGGTAGCAGGTGCCGACATTGTGGTTATACGGCTCGACCTTCACGAGGTAGCCCTGCGCCTCGAGGTCGGCGACGATCTGCTTGCGCGCCTCATAGCGGTCAAGGCCCTGATATTTGCCGCCGTTCTCGTTGACGACACCCTTATCGTCGAGGACGCGGATGACCTCGAGGTTGTGGCGCAGGCCGACCTCAAAGTCGTTCGGGTCGTGAGCCGGCGTCATCTTGACGCAGCCGGTGCCGAAGTCCATTTCGGCATAGTCGTCCGCCACGACGGGGATCTCCTTGCCGACGAGCGGCAGAATGACGTTCTTGCCGACGATGTCCTTGTAGCGCTCGTCGTTCGGGTTGACGCACACGCCGGAGTCGCCGAGCATGGTCTCGGGCCGGGTCGTCGCGATGATGACCTCGCCGGAGCCGTCTGCCAGCGGATAGCGCACATGCCACAGATGGCCGGGCTTGTCGACATATTCGACCTCGGCATCGGACAGGGCCGTGACGCAGTGCGGGCACCAGTTGATGATGCGGCTGCCCTTGTAGATAAGGCCCTGCTCATACAGGTTCACGAACACCTCGCGGACGGCCTTCGAGCAGCCCTCGTCCATCGTGAAGCGGGCACGGTCCCAGTCGCAGGACGCGCCGAGGCGCTTCTGCTGCTCGACGATACGGTCGCCGTACTGATGCTTCCAGGCCCAGACGCGCTCGAGGAACTTCTCGCGGCCGAGGTCATAACGGGTCTTGCCCTCCTTGCGCAGCTCCTCCTCCACGCGGATCTGCGTGGCAATACCGGCATGGTCCACGCCGGGGATCCAGAGGGCGGAATAGCCCTGCATGCGCTTGAAGCGGATGAGCACGTCCTGCATGGCGGCGTCCATGGCATGGCCCATGTGGAGCTGGCCTGTGACATTGGGGGGCGGCATGACGATGGTAAAGGGCTTCTTGTCCGGGTCGCGCTCGGCATGGAAATAGCCGTTGTCCACCCAGAATTTGTAGAGCCGGTCCTCAACGTCGCGCGGCTCGTAGGTCTTTGGCAGTTCTTTCATAGTCTTCTCCTTTTTGACGATAAAAATCGCCCTGAGCTTCATAATATGCTCAGGGCGATGCAGATTACCGTGGTACCACCTGAATTCCCGCCATGGGCGGGCACTCTGGCTCTGTAACGGGAGCACCCGTGCGGCCTACTGCAGGTTCGGCACGCCCGCTCCGAAGCGACCTTCTCCCGACCTGCGCAGGGGCTTTCAGCAGCCGCCCCCTCTCTGCAGCGCGCGGATGGGATACTCCTCTTCTTCCATGCGTTTTCACTATGCGGTTATGATAGCCGAAAACCGGCCGGTTGTCAAGCGTTTTTGGGCAGATAGCCGCTCATTTCGGCGGCCATATCGTCCAGCAGCTTCATGGCTGCCGCGCGGTCGGCGTCAACGGCGGTCAGATAAATCTTGACCTTCGGCTCCGTGCCGGACGGACGCAGGATGACCGTACCCTTCTCGCCGAGCTGAAGCACGAGCACATTGGACTTCGGCAGCGCGACCGCTTCCTCCGTGCCGTGGACGAGATCGCGCGTGACGCGCGCCTGATAGTCCGTGACGGACGTGACGGCAATGCCGCACACGGCCTTCGGCAGCTCGCGGCGCATCTGCGCCATAAAGCCAGCGGAAATTTCCATGGCGTCCGGGCCCTGCAGCTCGCAGCTCAGCACGCGCGCCTCATGCCAGCCGAAGCGGCTGTAGAGCGCGTCCATGTGCTCGGCCAGATTTGTGCCCTCGCGCTTGAGCGCGGCGGCGAGGTCGCAAGTCAGCATGGAGGCAACGACGGCGTCCTTATCGCGCGCGTATGTTCCCTTGAGGTAGCCGCAGCTCTCCTCAAAGCCGAAGACGAAGCGGTTCTCCTCGTGCTTCTGCTCGAGGGTGAGGATCTCACCGCCGATGTACTTGAAGCCCGTGAGGACCCTGCGCATCTTCACGCCGTAGCTTGCGGCGATCTTGTCTGCCATCGGGGTCGAGACGATGCTGCGCACGGCGACAGGGTCTGCCGGGAGCGTACCCGCCTTCTGCATCGTGCCGAGGATGTAGTCCAGCAGCAGGCAGCCCAGCTCGTTGCCGCTGAGCTTGCGGAAGCCGCCTTCCACCGGGATGGCCACGGCCACGCGGTCGCAGTCGGGGTCCGTGCCGAGGATGAGGTCCGGGTGCGTCTCGCGCGCGATCTTGTAGCTCTCGTTCAGCGCGGCGTCCGTCTCCGGGTTCGGATATTCGCAGGTCTTGAAATCGCCGTCCGGCTTTTCCTGTGCGGGGACGACGGCGACGTTCACGCCGATGCGGCCGAGCACGGTGCGGACCGGCTTGTTGCCCGTGCCGCACAGCGGCGTGTAGAGCAGATTCAGGTTATCGGACGGGACAGTGGCAAGGCGCTCGCCGAGAACGGTCTCATAGTAGCGCTCCCACAGCTCCGGCGCGATGAATTCCACGCCGCCTTCCGCAAGGAAGTCCTCAAAGCTCTTTTCCGCCGGGAGGAAATACGGGATTTTCTCGATCTCGGCAAACACGCGGGCCGCCGGCTCGTCCGTCATCTGGCAGCCGTCCGGGCCGTAGCACTTGATGCCGTTGTAGATGCCCGCATTGTGGCTGGCGGAAACGACGATGCCGCAGCCGCAGCCAAGCTGGCGCACGGCAAACGAGAGCATCGGCGTCGGGGCCAGCTCGTGATAGACGTAGACATGCACGCCGCGCTCCGCAAGCGCCACGGCACACAGCTCCGCATAGCGGCGGGAGTTGTGGCGGGAGTCATAGCCGATGGCGCAGCGCTGCGGCAGCTCCGTCGAGGTCAGCCATGCGGCAAGGCCCTGCGCCGTGCGGCGAACAGTGAAGTCGTTCAGGCGATTCGTGCCGATGCCCATAATGCCGCGGATGCCCGCGGTGCCGAACTGCAGCTCTGCGCCGAAGCAGCCCTTGCGCTCCGTCTCGTCGTTCTGCATGGCGGCCAGCGCAGCGCGCCCGGCCTCATTCAGCGGCGCCTGCTCGCACCACTGCTGATAACGTTCCAGTTCCGTCATTTCAGCCTCCTAAAATATGGAATTAAAGTCATAAGCTCAGACTGTCAAATTTGTCATTGCGAGCCCCGCGAGGGGCCGTGGCAATCTCGCAGGATCGGCTGCGGATTTTGGCAAGCCGAGGCGAATCCGAAGCCTGCTCCACGAGATTCCCACGTCGCTTCGCTCCTCGGAATAACACGACCGGGAAAGCTCACGAACGCCCCGCCCCAATGGGACGGGGCGCTGTGTCGTCCGGTTATTTCAAAAACGGTTCGATCAGGCGCTGCGTTTCCGCATCGTCTGCACGCGTCTCCCGCAGGGACTGCAGAAGGGCCTGCGCTTCCTGCTCCGTCTCCGCCGGGGCGATGACGAGCACCGGCGTGCCGGTCTCTGCAAACGCGCCGTCCGCATCGCGGTGCAGCAGCACAATGAGCTGCTCCCCGGCCGCGTCGCACCAGAGCATATCGTCCTGCCAGAACATCCAATCCGAGTCGATGTCCGACGGCAGGATCAGGCTGTCCATGATGCGGCTGCCGTTTACGAATACGCCGCCCGGATCGTTTGCCTCAAAGGAATCCGCGTGATTCCGGAAAAGGTAGTGATACGAAATGCCGCTGATGAGGACGGTACAAGGCTCCGCGGAGCCATCCTCCTGCAGAAGCATCGCCTGCATCGTCCGGCTTTCCGTCTTTGCAATCGGCGTGTTCCAATACGAAATGATCACGGTCCCGAGAACCACGAGCGCGGCAAGCGCAATACAGGCTGCGGCAATGGCAGCTGCATGCTTTCTGTTTTCTGCGGTTTTCATATAGCACCTTCCCTTTCAGCATAAAACGGGTAATCGTTAACCACGGGTCACTTGAGACTTGAGATAAGGGGAGATCGCGTTTTTTGTCTCATCCGGGAGCGCTTCCTGCAGCGACTGTAAAAGCTCCTGCGCCGCCTGCTCTGACTCTGCCGGAGCGACGACGAGCGACTGCATGCCGGGAAGCGGCAGGACGAGCGTGCTGCCGTCGGCTGCGATCCAGAACGGATCGGTATCCGCCTGCATCGTGAGCCACGGGTCAAAGGCGTCGTCCGGCAGGATAACGCCGGAGCAGACGCGCGTACCGTCGACATAGATACCGCCGTCCGTCCCCGTCTCGAACGCGCCGACTCTGCCGCCGAGCAAATAGGAGCGGGACGTGCCCGCGATGCGCACGGTGCACGGCGTGGCCGAGCCGTCCGGTGCGAGGGTCATGCCCTGCATGGTCCACTCGTCGGCGCGCTCTGCCGCATGGTCGCGGTTGGATGCGAAGAAAATGCCGATGCCGCAGACCACAAGGAGCGCAGCCGCGACGGCGGTAATGAGAATACGGTTCCGGCTCATGGCGCCGGTTTACACGTCTTCGATGATCGCGGAGTTATTCTTAGCCTGCGGATTGACGAGGGCGCGGAACTTCGAGCGGGAATTGCGGATCTCGCTCAGAGCCTCGGCCACAGCCTCCTCCGTGCGGCGCAGGGAATCGTCGACATAGTCGTTCGTGACCTTCTTGAGCTCCTTGATCTTATCCTGCGCGGCGCGCACCATATCGTTGGCCTGATTCTTGGCCTCGAGATAGATGGCCTCCTGCGAGACGAGCTGGCGGGCCTGTGCCTGCGCGGACTTCATGATATTCTCGGCCTCGCGCTTTGCGTTCGTAATGAGCTCGCTGCGGGAATCCACGATGGTCTTGGCCTGCTTCAGCTCGCCGGGGAGCTGGTTGCTGATCTCGTCGAGCAGGTCGAGGACCTTTTCGCGCTCAACAGCGCACTTATCGCTGCTGAACGGCACGGAGCGTGCGTCCTGCACCATTTCATACAGGGTGCCGATCAATTCTTCAATGCCGTGTTCGTTCATGATATTGCCTCCTAATCGTTGCCGCCGCCCGCTCCGGTCTTGCGGAGCAGGGTGATGGTCGTTTTTCCGTAATGATAGTCTTTTGAGCGGGTCAAGCCCGGAAATTCCTCCGCAAGCGGTTTGCCGAGGGGTCTTTCTGTGATAATTATACCACCATCCGACAAAATGTCAATTTCCGATAGGCGCTGAATCGCCGTTTCGAGGGATTTTTCTGCATAGGGCGGGTCGAGGAAGATCAGGCGGAATTTTCGCCTGCACCGCGCAAGATACTGCGTGAAATCCGTGCAGACGACCTCTCCCCTGTCTTCAAAATGCGTGCGGCGCAGATTCTCGCGCACAAGGGCCGCGGCATCCTGCCGGTGGTCGACAAAAACGGCGCGTGAGGCTCCGCGGCTGAGCGCCTCGATGCCGAGCTGGCCCGTTCCGGCGAACAGGTCGAGCACGTCGCCTGCGATGTCGAACTGGATGATGTTGAACAGGGCTTCCTTCACGCGGTCCGTCGTTGGGCGCGTGAGCATGCCCTCCGGCGTTTTCAGCTTTGTGCCGCGCGCCGTTCCGGTGATAACTCTCATGGCTGTGTTTGCTCCTGTCCGTGAAAATGGTCATAGACCGCCTGCGCCTGCGGCGCGGGCAGCACCTCCTGCAGCTCCTCCCGGCTGGCGGCACGGATGGCCGCGAGCGAGCGGAAGCGGCGCAGGAGCTGATTGCGGCGCTTCTCCCCGATGCCGGGGATGGCGTCGAGCTGCGAGCCGCGCACATGGCGGCTGCGCAGGGTGCGCTGATAAGTGATGGCGAAGCGGTGCGTTTCCTCCTGGATGCGGCCAATGAGGGCAAACACCGCCGGATTGCTCTGGATGCTGATCTCCTGCCCGTCCGGCGTGACAAGGGCGCGCGTGCGGTGGCGGTTATCCTTGACCATGCCGAAGATCGGCAGAAAAACACCCATTTCGGACAGGGCGGCGCGGACCGTCTCGGCGTGCACGGCACCGCCGTCGATGAGCAGGGCGTCCGGGCGCTCGGAAAAGCCGCTGTCGCCGTCGAGATAATGACGGAAGCGGCGGCAGAGCACCTGCCGCATGGAGGCGTAGTCGTCCTGATCCGTCAGGCCGCGCACCTGAAAGCGCTTGTAATCGCTCTTTTTCGGCTTGCCGTCCTCGAAGACCGTCATGGAGGCGACGATATCCGTCCCCGCAATATTCGAGATATCATAGGCCTCGAGGCGGCGTGGCGGTTCGCGCAGGCCGAGCATGCCCTGCAGCAGCACGAGCGTGCCGCTCAGGCGCTCTGCCTTTGAGGTAGCGCGCTCGGCCTCCTCGCGGGCGTTTTTCTCCGCCAGCTCCACGAGCCTGCGGCCATAGCCGCGCTGCGGCGTGCGGATGAGCACATGCTTGCCGAGCTCCTGCAGCAGAAGCTCCTCGAACAGCGCGGCGTCGTCCATCTCCGCCGGGAGGAAAATGCGGCGCGGCGCGGCCTTGCGCGTCAGATAGTACTGCTTGACAAGCGACGACAGCGCGTCGTCCGGCTCCTCCGGCACAGGCAGTACCTCATAGTCCTTATCCATGAGGTTGCCCTTGATAAAGTGCAGCACCGCGAAGCAGGCTTTCGCCTCCGTCTGGTACCAGCCGATGACGTCGGTGTCCGCCATCGTGCCTGCCGTGACGAGCTGCTTCTGCCCGAGCAGCTCAATGGCGCGCAGACGGTCGCGGTATTCCGCCGCACGCTCAAAGCGCAGCTCCTCGGCCGCGGCCTCCATCTTCTCCTGCAGTTCCTGACACAGGCTCTGGTGCTTGCCCTCGAGCAGAAGGACGGCCTGCTCCAGCCGCGCGTGATAGTCCGCCTGCTGCATGCAGGGGCGGCACCAGCCGTCGCAGCGCTCCATCTGATAATTTAGGCAGGGCCGTTCCCTGCCGATGTCGCGCGGGAATTTTTTGGAGCAGCCCGGCAGGCGGAACGTCGTACGCAGGGCGTCGATGACCTGCTGCGTGCGCCCGCGGCTTCCGTAGGGGCCGAAATAGCGCGCGCCGTCGTCCGTGACGCGCGTGGCCAGCGTGATGACGGGATAGGCCTCACGCAGGTCGACGCGCAGGTAGGGATAGCCCTTGTCGTCCTTGAGCAGGATGTTGTATTTCGGCATATAGTGCTTGATGAGCGAGCATTCGAGCACGAGCGCCTCGAACTCCGTCGCGGCGGCGATCGTCTCGAAATGATCGACATTCGACACCATTTTGCGCGTTTTTGCATTGTGCGCCGCCGTATCCTGAAAATACTGGCTGACGCGGTTTTTCAGTTTTTTTGCCTTGCCGACGTAGATCACGGTCCCGGCGGCGTTTTTCATCAGATAAACGCCCGGCTCATAGGGCAGCGACAGCGCGGCCTGCTTCAATTCCTCACGGGTCATGCTTGCTCCATTCTGACGAGAAAGCTGCCCCAAACGCCGCCGATTCCGTGCGTTTGGGGCAGCCGTTCATGTTGAGCGGATCAGAAAATATCCTTGACGAGCATCTGCGCCAGCGTCTTGACTGCCGCTTCCTCGTCCGGGCCTTCGGCGATCAGCGTGACCTCCGTGCCCGTGGTGATGGCCATGGAGAGTACGCCCAGCAGGCTCTTGGCATTGATCTTCCGGTCGTCGACCTCGATCCAGATGCTGGAACGGAATTCATTGGCCTTCTGAATGAAAAACGTAGCCTGTCTGTTGTGCAGACCAGACTCACACTTGACCACCGATTTTTCTGTATACATCCTGTGTCACTCCTTCAAATTTGAGGCTGCGCGAGGTGATATGCTTCTCTTAGAATATAACAAAACAGGGGCATTTGTCAACTGTTTTCTCAAGTTTGCCGGGATTTCCCGTCAGGCCAGCTCGGCGATGGTCACACCGTCCTCGCCCTCGCCGTAGACACCGAGGCGGTAGCGCTTCACGCAGCGATTGCGCTTCAGCTCGTCCTGCACGGCCTTGCGCAGGACGCCCGTGCCCTTGCCGTGGATGATACGCACGGAGGCGAGATTGGCCATCATGGCGTTATCGAGGAAGATATCCAGCGTAGCAATGGCCTCGTCAGCCGACATGCCGCGCAGGTCCAGCTCCGTTGAGGCGCCCGCGCTGCGGAAGGCACGCTGGCTGCGCTCGATGATCTTCTTGGCCTGCTGCTTCGTCTCCTCGATGAGATATACCTCGTCCGGCTGCGCCGTGACCTTCATGATCCCGGCCTGCAGCAGATAAGAGCCGTCCTTGTTGATGGCCAGCACGCTCGCTCGGGTGCCGAAGCGGACAAGCTCGACTGTGTCGCCGACGCGAATGGCGCGCGTGGCCTGCGGGCGGGACTTCGGCGCGTCGTCATGCCCGGCAAGGCGGTCCTCTGCCTCGTTGAGCCTGCGGCGCAGCTCGGTCTGCTTCGCGTTCGAGCCCTGCACGTCCGCGTTTTCCCGCAGCTGCTTGCGCAGCTGCTTCAGCTCGTCTGCGACCTCGTTCGAGGTGCGGCGGGCATCGTCGATGATGCTCTGCGCCTCGGCGCGGGCCGCGCGCACGGCTTTTTCGCGTTCGCGCTTGATCTCGGCATAATAGGCCTCGGACTTCTCCTTCATCTGCTCCGTTTCCTGGCGCAGGCGCTCGGCCTCGAGCTTGGCAGCCTCCATCTGCTGGCGCTGCTGCTCGAGCTGGTTCAGGACGTCCTCAAAGTTGCGGTCGTTTTCGTTCACAAGGCTCTTTGCCTTGTCGATGATCGGCTCCGGCAGGCCAAGGCGGCGGGAAATGGCAAAGGCGTTCGATTTGCCGGGGATGCCGATGAGCAGGCGGTAGGTCGGCCGCAGCGTCTCCACGTCGAACTCGCACGAGGCGTTCATGACGCCCTCCGTGCGCATGGCATAGAGCTTCAGCTCGGCATAGTGCGTCGTGGCAGCCACGCGGCTGCCGCACTGGCGGCAGAACTCGATGAGCGCATTGGCAAGCGCCGCACCCTCGGCCGGGTCCGTGCCCGCGCCCAGCTCGTCAAACAGCACAAGCGTGTCGCGGTCGCAGTCGGCAACGATGTCGACGATATTCTTCATATGGGCGGAGAAGGTGGACAGCGACTGCTCGATGGACTGCTCGTCGCCGATGTCCGCCAGCACCTGCCGGAAGACGGAAATGGCGCTGCCGTGGTCCGCCGGAATGTGCAGGCCGCACTCCGCCATCAGTGTCAGAAGGCCGATGGTCTTGAGCGTGACGGTCTTGCCGCCGGTGTTTGGGCCGGTGATGATGAGCGTGTCGAAATCCGAGCCGAGCCGCAGCGAGACGGGAACGACCTTCTTGCGGTCGATGAGCGGATGGCGCGCCCGCACGAGCTCCAGACTGGCGTTCGTGCGGATCTCCGGCTCCATGCCGTCCATCTTGTGCGACAGGCGCGCGCGGGCAAAGATGCAGTCGAGCTGCACGAGCATCTCATAGCTGTGGCAGATGCCCTCGCGGAACGAGGCCGCCTCGGCCGACAGTGCGGCCAGAATGCGCTCGATCTCCTTCTTCTCGCGGATCAGCAGCTCGCGCAGGGCGTTGTTCGCATTGACGGCGGACATCGGCTCGATGAAAAACGTGCTGCCCGTCGAGGACACGTCGTGGACCAGGCCGGGAATCTCGCTCTTGTATTCACTCTTGACCGGCACGACATAGCGGTCGCCGCGCAGCGTGATGATCGGGTCGCGCAAATACTTGGAAAAACTCGGCGAGGAGATGATCTTCTGCAGCGAATCCTTGACCTTTGCGCTCTGAATGCGCATATGGCGGCGGATATCCGCCAGCTCGCTGCTGGCCGCGTCGGCGATCTCCTCCTCGGAGAGGATGGAGTTCGTGATCTTCTCCTCAAGATAGCGATTCGGCGAAAGCTCCTGAAAATAGACATCCAGCACGGTCGGCTCGCCGTCCTCGCTGTAATAGGCCTTGACATTGCGGATGCAGCGCAGCACACCCGCAATGCGCAGCAGCTCCACCGGTGTCAGGCAGCCGCCGCGGTCAGCGCGCTCGAGGCTGGCTGCCACGGGCTTGAGCTCATGGAAGCCCGGCGCGCCCTTGCGGACGATCATGCCGCAGGCCGCCGTCGTCTGCTGCTGGAGCAGGCGGATCTCCTCTGCATCGTCCAGCGGCAGCAGGGCGCGGCAGCGGTCCTTGCCGTCCTCGGAGTTCGCGCAGTCTGCAAGCTGAGCCAGAACGTTGTCCAGCTCGAGCTTGCGCAGGGATTTTTCGTACAGTTCTGTCATGGTACAGATACCTCAGATATGGATTCAAAGAAATAGAGATTTATAGAAATCCAGCGTGGAAAAGCCGCGCTCCAATCGCGTGCAGAGATAGCTCTCCGTGATCTGCCCCAGCTCGGAGAGCGACGGCTCCGCAAGCCGGAACGAGAATACGCGCGAAGGCGGCGCAGAGTCCAGATAACGCAGGGCGGCACGCGTCCCGGCACTCATGGGAAGACGGATGTCGTCCTCCCCCTCCGCGCGGCAGGCGGCGCACTGCAGCACGCCCTGTGAGATATTGAAGCGGTCCGGCTCCGGCGCTCCGCACACGGCGCAGCCGCGCAGGTCCGGCTCATAGCCGCTCAGGCACATGGCGCGCAGCTCAAAGACCGCCTTGACGAGCTTCTGCGGCAGGCCGAGCCTGCCGAGCGCATAGAGAGCGTTGAGCAGCAGTGATACGAACGGCGGATTCTCCTCGCCCTCCGGGCTGAGCACGTCCGCGGCCTGCGCAAAATAGGACGCCAGCGACAAAAGCTCCAGATCGTTCCGCAGCTCCGGAAACATCTCCTTTGCCGTGGCCTCCGTAACGACATAGCGCCCGCCGCGCTCGAGCAGCGTGAACTCGGAATAGGCCAGCAGCTGGCAGGCCGCCTTGCTGCGGCTGCGGCTGCTGCGGACGCCGCGCGCCCGCACGGTCAGCTTGCCGTATTCGCGTGTCAGCACGGTCAGCAGCTTGTCACTGTCCTGATAGGCGACCTCGCGCAGGACGATGCCGTCTGTTTTGATGTACATGCTCCGACCTCCTGCCGGGCTTTGCGGGACGGCTCACCGCCCCGCCGAGGCCTCACCGCGCGCCGGCTCCTGCCGGTACAGCAGCCATGCCTCCGGTGCGCCCGTCTCCCAAAATATGCTCCAAAGCTGTTCTCTCGTCATGCAGCAGGCCTCCTGTCATCGGTGCTCCGTTTTTCAAACGGGCTGTCTTTAGGATAAGCCTGCTTTGCGCAATTATTCGTAGCCAAAGTTACGGATCATAGCCTGACTGTCGCGCCAGTTCTCCTTGACCTTGACCCACGTCTGCAAAAAGACCTTCGTGCCCATAAAGCGCTCACAGTCCTCGCGCGCCTCCGTGCTGATCTTTTTCAGCATGGAGCCGTTCTTGCCGATGATGATGCCCTTGTGGCTGGCCTTCTCGCAGTAGATCGTCGCGTCGATGTCAATGACGCCGCTGTCGCGCTCCGAAAATTTCGTGATCTCAACGGCCGTGCCGTGCGGAATTTCACGCTCGAGGTTCCACAGCAGCTTTTCGCGGATGATCTCCGCCATGACCTGCCGCTCCGGCTGGTCCGTCGTCATATCGTCCGGGAACAGGAACGGGCTGTCGGCCGCGTGGCGGGCGCACTCCCGCAGCAGGTCGGGGATACCGTCGCCGAACTTCGCAGACACCGGAACGACGGCGTCAAACTCGAACTTTGCGGCATAGGCCGCGATGACGGCAAGCAGATTCTCCTTCTCGACCGTGTCGATCTTGTTGATAACAAGGATGACCGGCGCATGCGCGGCGCGAAGCTGACCGAGCAGCTCTTCTTCCTGCGGGCCGATGTGTGCGATCGGCTCGACGAGCAGCAGCGCGGCATCCACATCGGCGACGGAGTCGTGCACGACATTGTTCATATAGTCGCCGAGGCGCGTGCGCGGCTTATGGAAGCCCGGCGTGTCGACGAACACGAGCTGCGTGTCATCGTGCGTGACGATGCCGCAGATGCGGTTGCGCGTCGTCTGCGGCTTATGGGAAACAATGGCGATCTTTTCGCCAACGAGGTGGTTGATGAGCGTCGATTTGCCGACGTTCGGCCGCCCCACGATCGTGATCATGGCAGATTTCTGGCTCATGGTTCTTCTCCTATGGTAAATTCAAAATCAGCTTGTTAAAATGTCCTTTCGGACATTTCCGCCAAGCTGCTTTCAGAATTGCAAAATCAAATTTTGTAGCATGATTTTGCAATTCTGCCGCTGCGGCGGGTTATGGAACGCGAAAGGACACCCTGACGGTTTCCTTTCACACTTTTCTTCCCTCCGAAACTTTTGGCTTGGCAGGTTTTTTGACAGTCTGAAATTCAAAATACATTTGGTCCTCGGCCCGGTCCGCATGGCCGCCGTGCACTGCGCCGACCACGCCGCCCATGGCGCGGTAAAATGCCTGCGCGGGCAGATTGTGGCAATTGCAGCCGCAGAAAAACTTCGGGATGCCGCGCTCGCGGCAGAATTCGGTCAGCTGCGCAAAGGCGCGCCTGCCGAGACCCATCCGCTGGTAGCCCGGCAGAAAATACAGCGAGTTGAGGCAGAGTGCAAAGTCCTTATAGCGTCCGTAGGTGTAAGGTCCGTATGTAAAATAGCCCACGCATTCCGCCCCGTCCATGGCAAGGAACACCGCGTTCGACGGGTCGGCGATGCGGGCAGCGTCGCGCGCCGTATGGGCCTCGAGGTCATATTCGTCGATCATGGCATCGGGATAGATGCCGCGGTAGGTCGTATCCCACGCGCGGCGGCGCGTTTCGGCCAGCAGGCGCGCGTCCTCCGGGCTGGCGCGGCGGAATTCGACGCTCATCGCTGCAGACCGAGCTGCCCGGCGATGATCTCCTCGCGCGTGCGCATCTGGCGCTTCATTTCGCCCTCGTCCATGTGGTCATAGCCCAGCAGGTGCAGGATGGAGTGGATCGTCAGATAGCCCGTCTCGCGGCGGAGCGAATTGCCGAAGCGCTTGGCCTGATCCCGCGCACGCTCGAGCGAGATAGCCATATCGCCCAGCGGCAGCAGACCGGTCTGCGGATCGATGTCCTCCTGCACGTCCTCCGGAAACTGCCCCGGCGTGAACTGGAACATCGGAAAAGACAGCACATCTGTCTCGCGGTCAATGTTCCGCATGGCGCGGTTGATGGCGCGGATGCCCGCGTCATCCGTGACGAGCACGTTGATCTCGCAGGGAACGTTCACATGCTCGGCCTCCAGCGCAGCGGCGATGCACTTGCGCAGGTGCAGCGTCAGCGGCAGGCTGCGGTCTGCGCGGTTGGAATAGCGCACAATGATCTGATGCTTCATGGCTTTCTCCTGTATACTTTTTTCTGCCCCGGCAGTCCGTTCTTCGCACTGTGCTCCGCCGTCTCATAAGCCGCGATGATGCGCTGCACCAGGGCGTGGCGCACGACGTCGCTGGCCGTCAGGCGGCAGATGGCGATATCCGGCACGTTGTCCAGAATGCGCACGGCGTCCTTCAGACCGCTGACCTTGTCGGAGGGCAGATCGATCTGTGTAATGTCGCCGGTGATGACGATCTTCGAGCCGAAGCCCAGTCGCGTCAGGAACATTTTCATCTGCTCGCGCGTCGTGTTCTGCGCCTCGTCTAGGATGATGAAGCTGTCGTCGAGCGTGCGGCCGCGCATATAGGCCAACGGCGCGACCTCGATGTTGCCGCGCTCGAGATATTTCTGATACGTCTCCGCGCCGAGCATATCGTAAAGTGCGTCATACAGCGGACGGAGATACGGATCGACCTTGTTCTGCAGGTCGCCGGGCAGGAACCCGAGCCGTTCGCCCGCCTCTACGGCGGGGCGCGTCAGGATGATGCGGTTGACCGCCTTCTCGCGGAAGGCCGCCACGGCAGCCGCCACGGCGAGGTATGTCTTGCCGGTACCAGCCGGACCGACGCCGATCGTGATGGTATTTTTCAAAATGGCCTTCATATAGCGCTGCTGGCCGAGCGTCTTGGCCTTGACGGGCCGGCCCTTTGCTGTGATGCAGACGACGTCCTTCGCCATTTCGCCGATCTTGTCCTCGTTCCCGCTGGAAACAAGGTCGATCAGATAGCGCACCTTCTGCTCGTCGATCGTCTCGCCCTTTGCGGCCAGCAGGAGCAGGCCCTCGATGGCACGGCCTGCGCGGTCCGCCGCCTCGTCCTCGCCCGAGATCTTCAGCTCCGTGCCGCGGTTCGTGATCTTCACACCGTAGGTCTGCTCGATGCGCTTGATGTTTTCGTCAAACGAGCCGAACACATTGATGATCTGTTCGATGCGTTCGGCATTGATGATTTGTTCGCTCATGGGGATTCTCCTTTGTCAGTCCGCCGCCTCCAGCGGCAGCGTGCGGGAAATCAGCTCCGTGCAGTCGCTCTGCGCCTGCAGGATGCACAGGCCGCCCTGCATCAGCAGGCTCTCCTGTGTGGCATCGATCCTGCCCGCGAGCATCTGCGCCTGCACGGCGCGCCGCCACGCCTCCTGCAGCAGCTTTTCCGTCTGCACCTGCGGCGCGGGGGCAGGCTCCAGCACATATTCCCGCAGGATCGCCGTCTCCAGCCGCAGCGGATACGCATAGCCGGAGGTCCGGACAGCCTTTTCCACGATCATTTTATCACAATCCTGCTGGGAAATGCTACTGTTTCCCCATAATTTTATTCTTTTTTTCCCGACGATGAGCGTGACCTGCTTCCACTCCCGGCCGGTATAGCGCTTTTCCAGCCGCTCCGCGGGCGTGACGACGGTCCCCGTATGCCACGTCCTGGCATAGATCTCGGCCGAGGCGCACACCGGGCGGATGAACAGGCCGTAGTCCTCATATCCGGAGACGAGCAGCTGCCCCTGCCGGACGGTATCGCCGACGGCGCACAGCCGCATGCCCTCCGTTACGGAGACCTCCGTGAGCACGCCGTCCCGCGCGGCCACCACATTGGCCACGGCGTAGGGAGCGCGCGTGTCCGGCGGCTGCTGCCGCTCCGTCACGAGCACCTGCACCCGCCCGCCGGAGCGGTTCACGGCGAGCCATGCCAGCTCCGGCATGCGCAGCAGCATCCGGTTGCGTGTCTCGGGCGAATCGATGGACGGGCCCCATGTTCCCGGCGCGATGCCGAGCTCCTCGAGCGCCTGCACGATCTGCCCGGCCGGGAGCCTGTCATTTCCCTCGACCTCGATCGTCCAGACGAATTCCTGCAGCACGAACGTTGCCGCGGCCGCCGCCAGCAGCCCCAGCAGCAGGACGGGCCGCCGCAGAAGACCGCCGAACTGCGCCCGCAGGCCGGAGCGCTCCGTCACCTCCGCCGTGCACAGGCAGCGCAGCGCCAGCCCCTGCAGGCGCTCTGCCTCACGCGCAGGAACACAGAGCGACAGGTTTAGCGCATCCTCGCGCTCGATGTCCCAGAATTCCAGCCGCGCAGCCGCAAGGGCGTTCAGACACTGCTCCGGCGCGGCGCCGGTCAGGCGGAAGCGAACGCTCCCGCGCAGATAGCGGATCAGCCGGCTCATCTCAGGACACCTCTACGCAGCGGATCGTCCCGCCGATCTCCACGCGCCGCTGCGTCATGCGCAGGATGCGCAGCCCGCAGCCGCTGACGGTCAGCGTACCGCGCTGCACCGCGATACAGACGCGGGTGTCCGTGTATTCCAGAATGCCTCCGTGATTTTCGATGCAGACGCTCGTATTGCCGTGCAGCTCGGCCAGCGGCCCCTGTGACACGACCTCCTGCGGCAGCGCCAGGCGCTGCGCCAGATTTTTTCCCCGTTTCATTCGATCACCCGGAGACATTCTATGCTCGCTTTCCGCATTCCTTTCCGGCTCCTGCAATATATTCCGGTGAGGTGATCTTCTGTGCTGCTTGTGCTGCTTCTGGCGGCCGCCGGGCTTCTGCTCGCGCCGCAGGCCGCCGCGTCCGGCGCGCTGCAGGGCCTTCGAGCCTGCGCAGCGCGCGTCATTCCCGCGCTGCTGCCGTTTTTCGTCGTCTCCCGCATGCTGACTGCCCTTCCGCTGCCCACGCCGGGGCGGCGGGCGGACCGTCTGTTCCGTGCCCTGTTCGGCGTCCGCGCCGCGTGCCTGCCGGCCCTGCTGACCGGCCTGCTCGGCGGCTATCCAGCCGGGGCGGCCGCCGTGACGGAGCTGTACCGCGCCGGTGCACTTTCAAAGGCAGAAGCCGAGCGCGCCCTGTGCTTCTGCAACAATTCCGGGCCGGGCTTTTTTGCCGGACTCATCGGAACTGCCGTGCTCGGAGACGTGCGCCGTGGGCTGATCCTCTACGGCCTGCATGCGCTTGCCGCCCTGATGACGGGCCTTCTCCTACCCGGCTCTACTCCTCCGGCTGCCCTGCGGACGGTGCGCCGGGAGAAGCCCGTTCTTTCTTCCCTGCTGCCGGAAGCCGTGCAGGGAAGCTGCGCCGCCCTGCTGCAGGTCAGCGGACTCATCGTCTTTTTCTCGTCGATGCTCGCCGTGCTGCGCGCCGCCGTGCTGCGCGCCGCCGGGCTGACGGCCCTGCTGCCGAACCGGCTGGCCGAGGCGCTGGCCTGCGGCGCGCTTGAGCTTTCCAGCGGCATTCTGCTGCTCTCCGGCCACGGCGCGGAGGCCGCCTGCGCCCTTCTGATGGGCTGGGGCGGGCTTTGCGTCCATTTTCAGGCCATGAGCCTCTGGCAGACGGCGGGGCTTCGTCCGCACGGCTACTTTCCCGCAAAGCTGCTGCACGGCCTGCTCTCGGCCGTGCTGGCCCTCGCCTGCTTTGCGCCGTCTCCTGCCGCGCTGCTGTCTGCCGGAGCGTTGACCGCTTGCGCACTGCTGGCTCCCCTGCTGCGAAAAATTCGGGCTGGAAATTTGCGCCACGCTGCGGTATAATAGCAAAAAAGGAGGTGGCCCGCATGCTGTTCCGAAAAAAGATCGATCGATTCTGCTCCTACTGTGTCTACGCCGGGAAGCTCGACGACGAAACGTATCTCTGCGCCAAGCGCGGCTTTGTCGCTGCCTGCCACCACTGCCGGAAGTTCAAATACGATCCGCTCAAGCGCGTGCCGAAGCGCCGCAAGCCAAAGGATTTTTCCGAATATGACGAGCTGGATTTTTCCCTGTAAATATAATATAGGTATAATATAGGTATATCGCTTGGCGAAAAATCCTGAAGGGACTTTTAGAAGCAAGCTGAAGCAGGTCCTTCCCATATCGGGAGGACCTGCTTCGTTCTATCTGGTAAGAATTGCACAGGAAAGGACGCTCGGGCCGTTTCTTTTACGCTTTTTCTGCAAGACTTTAGGTCGATGTTTTTTGCCTCGTGATTCATGGCAGTCTTTTTACTTGCCTGCTGCGGTACGAATAAACCGCATGATGATCGTTGCGACCTGAGCGCGGGTGGCATTGCCCTGCGGATCGAGGAGAATGCCATTCCCATTGTCGGTTCCCTTTATCAGACCCTCGGCAACCGCCCAGGAGAGAGGCTCCACGGCATAGCCGCTGACATCGCCCCGATCGGGATACTGATCCAGATTTCCACGCGCTGAGGTATCAAATCCGGACATCGCTGCATAGCGGAACAGAATCGCCGCCATCTGCTCCCGGGTGATATTGCTGTCCGGCTCAAATTTATGGTTGCCGACGCCGTTCACGATGCCGTTTTCGGCTGCCCAAGCCACGGCCTGCGTGAACCAGCTTCCGTTTGGCACGTCTGTGAAGGGATTCTCCCATCCGGCCGGGCTTCCGGCGTAGCGCCAGAGCACCGTGACGAGCATGGCGCGCGTCATGCTGCTCTCCGGCTCAAACATGCCGTTGCCGACGCCGTTCATCAGGCCGTGCGCAATGGCATAGTCGATGCCCTCGTGGTACCAGCGTCCGGTGTCCACGTCGTGATAAGGCTTGGAGGGGCAGTTTGCGCCGCCGTCACAGCTGCCCTCGGTGTTCCCGCAGCGTGAGCAGACACCATTGACATAATCGTGCCCCAGCGCAGGAATATAGCCGTCTCGATAGCTCTCGCCGCAGGCGCAGAAGTGCTCAGTGTAGCCCGCGTTGATGCAGGTCGGATAGACGGTGTCGGTGCGGTAGGTATAGTCGTGGACGTGCCCGCTGCCGCCGTCGGTCTCATACCACTTCAGCTCGCAGCGGCGGCAGTAGTGGCGGATCATGCCGTAATACGCAGAATACTCATATTCCTCCGTAGCGACGACCTCGTCGTGCCCCAGCGCGGGGGTCTGCGTCGGCTGGGTCAGGGTCAGACCGCAGAAGGCACAGTGCGTGCCGCCGGTGTAGCCCGGGCGGGTGCAGGTGGCCTCGATCGGGTCGTTGGCGACGGGCTTATGCGCGACGGGGGCGGTATTTCCCGACGCGGTCACAGCGCCGCAGACGGCGCAGACCGTGCGCGTGAAGCCGCCGGTGCAGCAGGTCGGCGCGACCGTTTCCGTCACGGGCTGATGGGCGGCGCAGGCGCCCGTTTCGAAGGTGAATTCATTGTCCACGGCGTAGGTCTGCGCAGCCGTCCCCGCCGTGCCGCGGATGACGAAGCCGTCAATCTTGGTCAGCCCCGCGAACTCGTTGTCCGGGTCGACCGGGCAATATCCGAACGCCTGATAGCCGATGTAGGCGACGCTGGCAGGGATGGTAACGCCCTTGCCCTTGCCATAGGTGAAGAACGCGCCCTCGTCCAGCACGCGCAGCCCGTCGTTCAGATGAATTGCCTTGATGCTCGGCGCGGAGAAGGCGTTACTGCCGACAAAGCGCACGGAATCCGGCAGGACGATGCTCTCGCAGGCACTGTTGTTGAATGCCTCCCTGCCGATGTACTGCACGCCGCCGAGGTCGATGAACTTCATATTCTTCGCACCGGCGAAGGCGTAGTCATCTACGTATTTGCAGCTCTGCGGGAGGATCAGCCCCGCGAGATTCGGCTGGTCGAAGGTGGGGTTCAGCTCTATCTGACCCGCAAGGAACTCATAGGTGACGGAAACCGTACCGTCCCTGAGGCTCAGGACGGTGCCCTCCGCCATCGAGCCCTTGTAGGCATAGGCGGCCCTGCCGAAATAGACCACGCCGTTCGGCTGATCGTGGAACCAGCCGCAGTTCTGGAAGGCCCAAGAACCGACGTGGGTCACGTTCTTTTCCAGCTCGCCGAAATCCGTCAGCGCGGCGCAGCCGGAGAAGCAGCCATCTCCGATCTGGCGGACATTCCTGCCGCCCTTGACGGAGCGCAGACGGGCGCAGCCGCTGAACACACCGTCGCCGAGCGCAATGAGCGAATCCGGCAGCGTCACGCTCTCGAGCGCAACGCAGTCGCTGAGCGCGCCGCCCGTCAGAATGCGGACGTTCTTCAGGTCGATCGACTTGAGGTTGGAGTTGCCGTCCTTGTTGTTGTAGGGGTCGCCGTTGGAGATCGGGCCGCGCACCTCGAGCACGTCGTCGGGCAGAACCACGTGCGCCGTCCTGCCGACGCTAAGGCCCTTCAGCGTCGTATTGCCCTTCGGGATGGTCAGATTCTTGATCTGGTAACAGCCGGAAAAGCAGCTCTCCTCCAGAACCGCCGTCGTCGGCAGCTTGAGGTCGGTCAGATGGGCAAATTTTCGTAGATTGATGTAATGGACGCTCTCCGGAACGGTAAGCTTGGCGATGCTGCCGCCTCCTTCCGTGATACTGAGCGATTCCAGCCCGTCGGGCAGGATCAGCTCGTTCACGCCGTCCAGATTGTCCTGCTCGATGCGCACCATTTTTGTGCCGGGACGGACGGTCAGCTTGGAGGGATATTTTTCCCCCTTGCAGCCGAGGAACACGCTGCCGCAGTATAGCTCCGTGCCGTCGGCAAGCCCCTCATACCACTTCGAGGTATAGATGCTGGAGTCTTCCATATCGGTCAGCGACTTGGGGAAGGTGAAGCGCTCGATATTCTCGCAGTCGTAAAACGCCCGCTCCTCCAGCGTGGTCAGCCCCTCGGGCAGGACGAGGCTCGTCAGCCCATCACAGTCGTTGAAGCCGCCCTCGCCGATAACCTTCAGCCCCTTGTTCAGCTTGACGGAGGTCATGCCGGTGCAGTCGCAGAAGGCGTTGTTGTCAATGCGCTCAACGCTGCCGGGGATGTCCACAGAGGTCAGGGAGGCGCACTCATAGAACGCCGACGCGCCGATCAGCTTGACGCTCGACGGGATGGTCACGCCGGTGATGTCCGACCGCCAGAACGCCGACGCGCCGATGACCTTCACGGTGTCAGGGATGACGGGCATCTTGCTCGTGCCCCTGTAGTCCAAGAGCTGCCCCTTCCAGATGAAGAAGTCTGAGGCGCTGTCGTCATACAGCCACTGCTGGTGCAGCTCTCTGAGCTTTCCGGCAAAGGCGCCGACGCTGTAACCGCTCTTCTCGCCGAACGCGCCGCCATGCAGGAGGGTGTTCTCGCCGCGGATGGTGATGTCGGACAGATTCTGGCACTTTGCGAAGGCACCCGCGCCGATCTCCGTCACGCCGGCGGGAATGTCGATCTTTTGCAGGTAGTAGTTGTGGTAAAACGCATTTTTGCCGATGGTTTTCAGGCTCTGCGGCAGGACGATCTCGCGCAGCTCAAAGTGGGTCTTCGCTGACCAGTCGTCGTTGTCGTAGAATGCACCGTCTGCGATGTACGTCACCGTTTCGGGCAGGACAACCTTGCGGACAAAGATATTGGGGTTGCTGTAGCCCTCCTCGTTGTGGAAGCTTTGGATACCCACGACGGTATAGCCGTCGATGGTCGAGGGGACGGTGACCTCCGCCTCGTAGCCGTAATAGGCGGTGATCTCAATGGTCGTTGGTGAGACGAATGCGTAGGTAAAGCCGTAGCCCGCGTCGCCGGGCAGCTTTTCCTCGCCGGGGATGCCCGCCGCGCTCACCGCCGGAAGCAGGGAAAGCGTCAGGGACAGGGTGAGCAGCAGGGACAAAATAATCCGTTTCATGATACTACAGATCCTTTCTGCATGATTTTCGTTCCTGACCGGTAATCCGAAAGCAGCCGGTCGAAAAGGTCCTGCCGGGATTTGGGCTCGCTTAGGTTCTTCGATAGTTCGATGGTCTGATTCTTTTTTTACTATATCATAGACGCCACCGTTTTTGAAAAGTCTTTCATTTTTGTCATTGACATTTCGGAAACCCATGTACTATGATAACGTTGTCAAACGGTCAAAACCTGCCCAGTCAAAAGCTACGGACGGACGAAATGCGTGAAAGGAAGGTATCCTCTATGAGATTTTCCGAGAGACTCAACGAATGGAGGGAGCTGGCAGACTGTACCGCAAAGGAGCTGTCTGAGGCATGCGGTCTGTCTGCCGCAACGCTGAGCCGCTTTCGCTCCGGGGAACGTACTCCCGATCAGGAGGGTCTTAAGCTCCTGCTTCAGGGCCTTTGCTCCATCGCCGCATGTAAGGGAAAGCAGCTTTCGCCGGACTCGCTCTATGCGCAGTGCACAGACTGCATGGATCTGCAGCGGTCCGACCCGGAGATACTGCGTACAAAGATCAACCGGCTTCTGACCGTTCTGCATATTTCTTCGGCGGAGCTGGCGAAGGCTATTTCCTATGACCCTTCCTTTCTTTCCCGCATTCGCAGCGGGCAGCGGGCACCTGCCGATCCCAAGCGCTTTGCCGCCGATGTTGCAAGGTTTGTTGTCCGCCGGTTTGATGGGGAAAGCGGTCGTTCGGCCGTAGCGCATATGCTCGGCGTTCCGTTCGGCTCTCTCTCCGGCGAGGCTGAATATTTTCGTGCCGTCGCAGACTGGCTTATGGGCAGCGCTGCGGCAGAAGACACGGAGAGCTCCTCTGTTTCCGCCTTTCTGAACGCAATGAACAGCTTTGATCTGAATGAGTACATCCGGGCGATTCACTTCGACGAGCTATGTGTTCCCAACGTGCCATTTCTCCTCCAGACTGCCAGAACCTATCACGGCCTGGAGGAGATGAAAAAGGGAGAATTGGACTTTTTCAAGGCGACCGTCCTTTCCAAATCGACTGAGCCTGTATTCCTCTACAGCGATATGCCGATGGAGGATATGGCAGCTGATCTGGATTTTTCCAAGAAATATATGCTCGGACTGGCCCTCCTTCTGAAAAAGGGCCTGCATCTGAACATCATTCACAGCCTCAACCGTCCGTTTCAGGAGATGATGCTGGGATTGGAAAGCCACATCCCGCTCTATATGACCGGGCAGATCTCTCCTTACTATCTTCAGAGCGCACCGAACACTGTTTTTTGCCACTTTCTGAAGGTTTCCGGCTCCGCCGCGCTTTCGGGCGAGTGTATTGCAGGCTGTCATGAAGACGGAATGTATCGCCTTTCAAGGGGAAAGCGTGATCTGGCCTATTACCGGAAGCGTGCAGATGATCTGCTGCAGAAAGCGAAGCCCCTGATGGACATTTATCGAGAGACGTCGCAAAATGAACTGAATGCCTTTCTGTCTGCACCGCCTATCTATACGGCAACGCCCGAATTTCTGACGACATTTCTGACAGTTCGCCACATACCGGAGGCGGAGCAGCGGAAAATTCTTTCTTTTGCAGAACAGCAGCGCATCCTCTTCCTCCGCGTGCTGCAGGACAATCATGTCAAGGATGAACTTCCGCTGCTGACACAAGCTGAATTTGAGGAGACCTCCGTCTCTCTTCCGGTTTCCGGCCTGTTTCCGGAGCACGATTTTCTCTATAGCTACAAGGAATATCTGGAACATCTCCGTCTGACGGAAAATTTTGAAAAGTGCCAGCCGAACTATTCCCTGGAATTGGTGCATTTTCAGCCGTTCAGCAATCTCAATATCCTGATTCACGAAGGGAAATGGGCAATGGTATCAAAGAATAAAGCGCCGTGCATTCATTTCGTCATTCGCCACCCCAAGCTGCGCCGTGCAATTGAGCGCTTTATTCCTCCGATCATGGAGTGCGAATAAGCCGCGGTGCGCGGATACATCGGGCTGCATTACATCATTGCATTTCTTTCCTCCAAAATTGGGGGCCGCGCAGGATCTCCTGTAACCCGCCTTATCCTTGACAATGCTGTGGCGTATCTGCATCCGTTTCATGTCTTTTACTCCGCATCCAGCGGCTTTGTGATGCCCGTCCGCCGCTCCCTGGACAGTCCGCCTGCCAGCACGGTGTCCGCTCCGGTAAAGCGCGCCCGCCGGATGACGCCCTCGCCGTATTTTTCGCGCAGGGCATCCACGGTCCCATCCAGGATCGCCTTGCGGGCATACTGCTGCGCGCCGCCCACGGCAAACAGGTCAAGCTGGCGCGGCTGCGGCTCCTCCAGCCTTGTGGCCTGCACGCCGAGCTGGCGCAGCGGCGTCTGCCCGTCCCATGCCTCGGCAAAGACCCGGCAGGCGCAGCGGAACAGCTCCTCCGTCCCGTGCACGGCCTCCCGCAGCATCGTCTGGTGAGAAAACGTGACGAAATCCGCGCTCCGCAGGCTCACGGAAATGCACCGCGCCGCCTTGCCATCCCGCCGCAGGCGCATGGCGACCGTTTCGCAGAGCGACAGCAGCACGCGCTGCGCCCCTGCCTCCGTTGTGACATCGGCGGGCAGTGTTGTGGAATTGCCATAGCCCTTGTTTGCCTCCGGCTGCGGCAGCAGCTCCTCGCTGCACCGGCCGTTTGCCGAGTGCCACAGTGCCAGTCCCGGCTTATTCAGATAGTGCAGCACCAGCTCCGGGTCTGCCTGCGCCAGCTCGCCGATCGTGTGGATGCCGATGCGGTTGAGCCTGCGCTCCGTGGCAGGTCCGAGCATGAACAGCTCCCGTACCGGAAGCGGCCAGAGCTTCTGCGGAACCTCCTCCGGGAACAGCGTGTGGACCTTGTCCGGCTTTTCAAACTCCCCTGCCATTTTGGCCAGCAGCTTATTGGACGAGATGCCGATATTCACCGTAAAGCCCAGCTCCTCGCGGATGCGTGTGCGCAGCAGCTCCGCCGCCGCGACCGGCGAGCCATAAAGCCCCTCCGTGCCGCTCAGGTCGGCCCACGCCTCGTCGATGGAATACTGCTCCACGACCGGCGCGAATTCCCGCAGCAGGGCGATGAAGCGCCGCGAGGCCTCTACATACAGCGCATAGTCCGGCGGCACGAGCTTCAGCCCCGGACATTTTTGCTGCGCCAGAAAGATCTGCTCGCCTGTTTTCACGCCGCACTTTTTCGCCGGGATGCTCTTGGCCAGGATGATGCCGTGCCGTTCTGCACGCTCTCCGGCCACGGCGGAGGGAATGTCGCGCAGGTCCTCCTGTTCGCCCAGAACCCGCACGCGGTAGGCCGCCGACCACGACAGGAACGCGCTGTTCACATCCACATGAAAGATCACCCGGGACATCCGTACACCACCCGGAAAAGCGTCCAGCGATGCGTCCGCACGGTATAGCGCAGCTCCAGCAGCGCCTCCTGCTGCCCCAGCTGCGTCTTGCAGAGGTACTGGATTGCCTCCACCCCGGCATAGGAGATCGGCCGGGAGCAGACGACCTGCCGGATCGGGACGGTGCGCAGCATATGCTCGCCGTCCTCCATGCGGAAGCGGATCGGCGTCAGTGCACCGTCCGCTGCGCAGACGGAGATCATCTCAATCTGCCGGTTCACAATATTCTCCATGCGCTCACCTCCGCTTGTTTCTGCTCTCATTATATCAAACATTTGTTCGTAAATCAAGGCAGAAATCCATGGGGAAGGATTTGCATTTTGTGGGAAACTCTGCTAAAATAACGATGGAAAAGAATACGCGGATGTCCCGGTCACGTTTTCGCCAAAGGCTGCCTGCTATCCAACCTCGCCCTGTGAGATCGCTGCGTCGCTTCGCTCCTCGCAATGACACGTCAGGATAATGCAACGGGTGCCCTTCTGCCATTGAATGTTCCCCTACCGGGCGCTCACCGCCGCACACCAGCTCTCGGTCTTTCCCATTTATATCGAAATCCTTTCTGGAGGAACCTATGCTGAACTATCGCTGTCTCGTGCTCGATCACGACGATACCGTCGTGCGCAGCGAGGAGACCGTTAATTATCCCAGCTTTCTCGAGGCCCTGAAGGTGCTTCGCCCCGGCAGGACCATCACGCGGGAGGAATTCACCCGCTGGTGCTTCTCCCCCGGCTTTTCCGCCCTTTGCAGCGACTATATCGGCCTGACGCCAGAGGAGATCGACGTGCAGTACGACATGTGGCGAAGCTATGTCGCCACACATATCCCGCCCCCCTATGACGGCCTGCGCCCCATCCTGACGCGCTGGAAGCAGGAGGGCGGCCTGCTGTGCGTCTCGTCGCACTCCGCGCGCGAAAACATCCTGCGCGATTACCGGCTGCACTTCGGTCTGGAGCCGGATCAGATTTTCGACTGGGACCTCGGCGAGGACCGCCGCAAGCCATCGCCCTACGCCCTGCAGGAGATCATGCGGCTGTATGACCTGCGTCCGGATGAGCTATTGATGGTGGATGATCTCAAGCCCGGCTATGACATGGCCCACGCCTGCGGCGTGCCGTTCGCCTGCGCGGGCTGGTCGCACGACGACCCCGAGATCCGCGCTTTTCTGCGCCGCTTCAGCGATTTTTATCTCGAGACCGTGCAGGAGCTCGAGCCGCTGCTGTTTGGTGCTTGACAAATATGATATAATAGAAAATAATAGGAAAGCGGGGTGAACAGATGGAGAAGACCGGCGTCAAGATCGTTGCCAAAAATTCAAAGGCGTTTCATGAATATTTCGTCGAGGAGCGCTTCGAGGCGGGCATTGAGCTGTTCGGCACGGAGGTCAAGTCCATCCGGCTTGGCACCCTGAACCTCAAGGACGCCTGGTGCAGCGTGAAGGACGGAGAGCTCTGGGTGCGGCAGATGCATATCAGCCCCTATGAAAAGGGCAACATCTTCAATAAGGATCCTATCCGCCCGCGCCGCCTGCTCATGCACAAGCGTGAGATCCAGCGGCTGGCCTCCAAGGTCCAGCTCGACGGCTACGCCATCGTTCCGCTCTCCGTTTATCTGAAAAACTCCCGCGTCAAGGTCGAGGTCGCGCTGTGCAAGGGCAAAAAGCTCTATGACAAGCGGCAGGACGCCGCCAATAAGGACGCGCGCCGTCAGATTGACCGCGCGATGAAAGAAAGGAATCACTGACCATGGAAAATCCTGTTGTGACCATTGAAATGGAAAACGGCGGCATCATCACCGCCGAGCTCTACCCGGATGTCGCGCCGCAGTCGGTCTATAACTTCATCTCGCTGGCAAACAGCGGCTTTTATGACGGCCTCATCTTCCACCGCGTCATTCCCGGCTTCATGATCCAGGGCGGCTGCCCCGAGGGCACCGGCATGGGCGGTCCCGGCTACTGCATCAAGGGTGAGTTCCTGTTCAACGGCGTGGACAATAAGCTGAAGCATAAGCGCGGCGTGCTGTCCATGGCGCGCGCGCAGTCTCCGAACTCCGCCGGTTCGCAGTTCTTCATCATGCATCAGGACGCGCCGCATCTCGATAAGCAGTATGCTGCGTTCGGCAAGGTGCTCTCCGGCATGGAGGTCGTCGACGCCATCTGCCAGGTCAAGACGGACCGCAATGACCGCCCGGAGACCGAGCAGAAGATGAAGTCCGTCCGCGTCGATACGAAGGGCGAGACCTATCCGGAGCCGAAGAAGCTCAAAGATCCCTACGGCAGATTTTAATTTGTAAGCTTTCGCAGGAGGCAGGCTCTCCCCTGCCTCCCGCGCAGCCCATATTTTCTCGATCCGGGGGCGTACCGGTTTCGACGGGGGTAGTGAGGCTGGAATAGCGGGCCGTGGCGCCTGGCCACGATAAAACGGGCAACTTTTTAAAATTAACTGACAACAATCAGTACGCACTGGCTGCCTAATTAGGCGCCCATCCGCCCCGGAAGGTCCACGAGCCGGGCTCGGGTGTGATTTGAGTGGAGACCGTGCGTGCGGTAAGCTTTGCCCGCACCATGCATCATGAAGCTACCAAGTCCGGCAGGGTGTCCGTTCCCGTCCGGATGAGGGAATGTAAATAACGGACTGCGCCCGGAGAAGTTCCAGTCAAGTTGCTTTCGGACGGGAGTTCGACTCTCCCCGCCTCCACCAATGGGGTATTACACGAACCTTTTTACTTTGTCGGCGGCTTTGCCGTCACAATATGGTTCAAGTAATACCGACAGAAAAGAACGGATATTCTCACTTGTTGAGAGTGTCCGTTCTTTCTTTATGTCCTGCGGATTGTCCACGGACTGTCCGTGGACAGTCTGCGGACAGTCACAGAATGCAGCTATTTTCACTTACCGTTCAGTAAGATTTTCGCAATTTTTAATCGCGCGTTCTCATTTGCGCAAGAATCCACACAAACACAACTCTGAATGCTATAATGCGCTTGCAGGCGTTCAGAGAGAGGAGGTTTTCATCATGGACATGACCGCACGTTTCAAGGCATACAGAGACCTGAACCGGGAAATTGACCTGCAAATTGAACGGCTGGAGCAGATGGAGGCAAAGGCCGGTTCTCCATCCACTCCGAACCTGTCAGGGATGCCCAAAGGCTCCAGCTTCCAGCATGACAGAATGGCCGATACCGTCGCCAGAATTGCCGATCTGCGAAGTGAGATAGATTCCCTCATAGCGGAGCGGGACGCAGAGCAGAAAGCCCTTGAAGCCCTTATTCGGCGATTGCCGAACGCCGATAGGCGGCTTGTGCTGCGGCTGCGTTATTTCGATTCGGAGGAATGGGAAGATGTGCTTTTCATTGCATACGGAGGAAAGCCGGATTTTAATGAAAAATACGACAACTACAAGCAGCGGGTATTCCGCCACCACAAGCAAGCGTTGGCAGAGCTGGAGGCAATTTCAGAAAACGAATAGGAGGATTTTTCACATGGACAAGACAGCAGTATTTCTCAGAATCAGAGCACTGACTCACGCCCTCGACATGATCTTTTCTAATGCGGATGATGGGCTGTCAGAGGATGCGAACACCATTTCCATGATGCTTGTGGAGCTGGTGGACGAATACGACCGAATGCGGACGGCAGAGGCTGAATAACGGAGAACGTCAGAAGAGCGGAGGCACAAGCCCCCGCTCTTCCTATTTCCAGCCCATTACAGCCGCCTGAACCGTTCTTTGATGCTCTGCCGCTATTCTTTCCCTGTCAGAGCTTCCGGCGCCTCCTGCGGCCTCTGAGAGGCTTTTCTGGCTACTCCTCCCAATCCGGAATAGAGGCGACCCACTCGTCGGCAAGCGTGTGAGCTGCTTCCTTATCGGCAATCAGGTATTCCAGCCGCTTCTCGTAAATCTTATACTGCGGATTTTCGCCCAACGTGTCGCGGATGAACTCCGCCGCTTTTAGATTGCCGTCAGCAGCCATTTGAACGGCCTTTGCAATAATCAGCATAAGGTTTGTGCAGTCACTTTCTGCAACGCCGTATTTCTGCAAAAGCGCCGCCTGTTCTGCGCCGACAGGCAACTGCAAGATGAGCTGTGCAGCGTCTTTCATGGTACGCTTGCGCCGCCGCACTTTGCCGCTTTCCCTGCCGCCCTTTCGGGCGATTTCTCTTTGCTCTTCCTTTGTTCGCTCGTTCATCGGAATCAGATTCTTGTTCATGTTTTCACCTCCCTGCCTGAGATATAAAGCACCTCCTGAACCGTTGGCTACTCCGGCTCAGGAGGCGGCGCTACAGTCCGAACGCCACGAACGCCTGTAGCACTATAAACTTGATGAAAAGCAGCGCCTACAACTGCCTGTCGCCCGGTTTATTCGGTGGTTGCGAACAGCTCGGAGATCATGTTTTCGACCGTCTCGGCCTGTTCGATGATGTTTCGCTCGGTTACAAGCTGCATATAGCCGTCAGTCGGCACGGAGAGCGTAGCACCGTGCAGGTATTCGGTCTCTGTCTGGGACAGCTTGCGGATAAAGAGCGTATCGGCCATTTCCTGAAGCTCTGCCAGAGCGTCGCGGAACTTCTCGTATTTGAAGAGCTGGCCGAAGGTGTGCGGGAAAGTCGTGTTGCCGTACTGGTCAGCGATCTGCCGGTCACTGGGCGCGATCTGCTTTTCCAGCACGGAACGGAACCGCTGCATGATTTCCATATCGCCGGTGAAGTCCCGGAGAATCTGCGCGGCGGTCTCGTCGCTGATAGCCGCGCCCTCCAGCTGGATGAACTGCAAGGCGTTGCTGATTCTCACGGCGTAGTCAGCGGGTTTCTCGGATGCGCTGAGCGCGGGAACCGCCTTGCCGCTCAGATGCTCAACAACGCCACGCGCCGAAGCATTCAGCACCTTTGCTTTCTCAGCAGCTGCGGCCAGCAGAGCGGCTTTGTTTTCCTCGTAGACCTCGCGGAGATGTTCCGGCGTGTAGGTGTTTGCCTGCACATCCTCCTTGTACTTCTGATTCAGCGCCCGGGCACTGTCCGCAAGACTCTGCTGTGAGGCGTTATATTTGCTGATGAGCTGTGCCAGCTGCTCCTTGATGTTGACTTCGACGGTTTCCTTGTTCATAACTGCTTTCATGGTTTACTCCTCCTGTATGTGATGATATTCTCGGCTGAACGCCGGTGTTGATTTTTTCAGAGAGAAAGAAGCAAAGAGAGAATGTACACTCTTTTTCTTTCTCTGTATCTGTTTCTGCTTCTGTATCTGCTTCTCTAAGCACCCCCATACCGGGGCTATAGGGAGGGTATAGGGGGCCTATCCGTCTTCACGGTTCCAGCGGTTATTTGCCCCTCTGCGCCCTGATTCCACGCTCGCCTCGTAGTCGCTGAATGCCTCGTCGATATATGGACGCATGGCACAGAAAACGACATTTGAGAGCGGGTCAAGCTCTGAGATGGTTTTATTCTCGAAGTACGCGAAGGCTGCTTTCAGTCCTTTGCCCACGTTTTCGTCTGGTATTGCGTCGATTGTGGCCTTGCTGCTCAGAAAGCACTTGAACCATGTTGCCCGCTGTTCACGCCTCTTCATTACCTGTTTCCGCCTCCTCCAGCTCTTGCAGCAGCCGCCGCGCCGAACCCAAAGTGTAGAATGTGCTGCGGCCTCGCCGCTCCTCCTGCCGGACATAGAGCCTCAGCTCGTCCAGCGTTTCCGGGAAGAAATACCCGTCGAGGCTATTACAGACCACCACGCCAGCGCGTCGAATATCTTCAATGACTTTGCGGACGCTTCTTTCTCCGAACCCCGTTGCCCGGTGGAGGTCTCGGAGGTGTGCGCCCTGCTCCCGTCCTGTACCGATTGCAGAGAGAACAACCCGCTGCCGCTTGTTCTTATACAGTTGCGGATAGTGTTCCTTGTCGATCTGCTGATATGGCATTCTGTCCCGCTCCTTTCTGATCTTCCCTCAAGAAAGCCTCATACTCTTCTCGATGATCTTCACAGTATTTGTGAATGTCTCTGTAAATCAGCTGTGCAAGCGCTCGCGCCTGTTTCTGGCTGATGACAACCTCAACCATGTTCCGCCACCCTTAACAGGCTGCGGACAGCTCTTTGATGGCTGCCAGAATGCGCTGCTTGCGCTCATCGGACAGTTCATTTCTCATCCATCGGATGAAGGTAAATTCCGAAACGCCAATCTTTTCCGCTACTTGATACTGACAAAGGTTGCTTTCTCTGATTGCTGTCCTGATGTCAGCATTGGGCTTGCTGTTCATTCTGCCTGTCTCCTTTCATGATTTTAAGGGCTGCGCAACTCTTATGCTCACATTATACTGCTGCTATTGCTGTTGACTTTTGCACATTTCGGTGATAAAATATGTTTTGAAAATACGAAACTTTCAAGCGGAGGCGACACTATGGCAACAGTATTCAAGCTCACCCTTGATAAAAATGGCAATGCTGGACTTCTGTCCATTGTCGGCGAAATAAGAAGAAACAGCCACCTGAAACAGGTGGCTGAGAAAGAGTCGGCAAACGGCTATATTATGAGCAATTCAGCGCCCTGCGGCGGTTCCTTACGCTTTGATATTACTACGATCATCGGTGATATTGAAAACGACTCTAACGCGCTTTTTGATTTTGTGAAAGCGACTGTTGATAAGCCAGAAAGATACGCATACACTCAGGGACAGCTCAAAGATTACTTTGCTGATGCCGATTTTTCCGTTCAGCGAATTGAACAGCTGATGGGAAAATTCAATGCTTCATTCGGAGAGACAGGAGCAAAAGGCTTTACTGTCTATACCTGCGCAAATATCCAGCAGGTTGTTTTCTCTATTCTGCACTTTCTGATTCTCAACGGCTATAAGTTTGCAAACTGTAGGCACTGCGGAAGGCTGTATGCAACCCAAAACCTCAAGAACACATATTGCAGCCGAACAAGCCCATGCCCCGGCTATGAGCGCTATTACTGCAAGGATGCAGTCAAGCGTATCAATGACGCACTCGAAAAAAGGCGTAAAACCGTGTATGAACGTCTGCGTATCCGCGCAAATGAATACGGATATGGCAGTAAATACGGCACGATTTTTAGAAATTTTCAGGACAAATGCTATGAGTATAAAGCAAAGATCAAGGAAAATGCGTCTATTGAAAACCTCACCGCTTATGCAGCATATTTGCAAAGCGGTGAGGGATTGCCAAAACGCTATGAGCGGATAAAGAGGACAAGACCATGAATGTAGTCATATATGCCCGGTTCTCATCGCACAGTCAAACAGAACAGAGTATTGAGGGACAGCTGAAAGCCTGCTATGAATATGCAGAACGTAATAGCTATACGGTTATCGGGGAATATATCGATAGGGCTTTGACTGGCACCAACGACAACCGCCCCGAATTTCTGCGGATGATTGAGGATAGCGGGAAAAAGACCTTTCAGGGCATTCTCGTCTATCAGCTTGACCGTTTCGCACGAAATCGGTATGATAGCGCCGTATACAAGAAGAAGCTCAAGAAAAATGGCGTTCGCGTCCTCAGCGCCCGCGAGAACATTTCAGAAGATGCAAGCGGGATTCTTATTGAGAGCGTCCTTGAGGGTATGGCCGAATATTACAGTGCGGAGCTTTCACAGAAAATCCGGCGCGGCTTGGATATAAACGCCTCGAAATGCCTTTGCACCGGCGGAGGCGTTGCATTGGGCTTCAAGGTTGATAAGGATAGGCACTTTCAGGTTGATGAAGATACCGCGCCTGTAGTCCGCGAAATCTTTGAGATGTACGCCAACGGCAAAACAGTTACGGAGATAATCACCATGATGAACGCTCGAAATATAGTAACCTCCAGAGGGTCAGCGTTCAATAAAAACTCTTTGCGAAAGATGCTGCAAAACAAGCGCTATATTGGCACTTACACCTACAAGGGGACAGAAATCCCAAACGGAATACCCCGGATTATAGATGATGACCTTTTCATGCAGGTGCAAGAAATGATGGAGAAAAACAGAAAAGCCCCTGCCAGAGCAAGGGCAAAAGAGGAATATCTTCTGACAACAAAGCTCTTCTGCGGCCATTGCAAAGAGATGATGACCGGCTATTCCGGCACGTCACACACAAGTGCCGTTCATCACTACTACATTTGCAACAACCGGAAGAAAAAACTATGCAAGAAAAAGAACGTGCAGAAGGATTTTATTGAAAAACTTGTCATTTCCGAATGTCGGAAACTGCTCACGCCTGAGAATATAGAGCGTATTTCCCGTGAAGTCGTTGCCGCCTCACAGAGAGATCAAGATATGACAAATGTCAAGCGCTTGAGTAAGCAGCTGGCCGACATAGAGCGAAAACGGAAAAACCTAATGTCGGCTATTATGGAATGCGACAGCGATCTGATACGAAAGACCTTGTACGAACAGATTCCGCTACTGGAGAAAGAGAAGTCCGACACGGAGCTTCAACTGACGCTCGAAAAGGCGAAGCAGGTCAAGCTAACTGTTTCGGAGGTGCGTTTCTTCTTGAATGCACTCCGGAATGGCGACCCCGACAGCATAAAATATCAAAAGGCGCTCATTTCTGTGCTGGTCAATGCGGTTTATCTCTACGATGACAAAATCACGTTGATTTTCAATTCTGGAGATCATGCCGTCACGCTTGACGCTGCACTTCTTGAGAAAATCGAACAACAAGCAGATTCCGTTCCTGTGGAGGATAGGTTCGTTTATGAACAACTCGCCTCCACCAAACAAGGTTCGGACGAACACCTATTTCTTCAGCGGCGGCTTCGCCGTGAAGTGTTCGCTCTGATCCACAACCGAGTAGGAGGGACGTTTAGTCCCGTCCTCTCACACCACCGTGCGTACCGTT